>Ga0206873_1006_pt2 | contig 26711 bp, 18 predicted proteins | sample Alteio_BWOrgCont_11_FD_152631 | JGI IMG/M metagenome (GOLD analysis project Ga0206873, IMG submission 152631) | Enriched cells from forest soil in Barre Woods Harvard Forest LTER site, Petersham, Massachusetts, United States -... | ecosystem: Environmental > Terrestrial > Soil > Temperate forest >...
ACCAAAGTCCAAGGTATCTTTGCAGAAGTGTATCTACTTAAGCCATTATTATGTTCAATAAGTCTTTTTTCATAATTGGTACTAAAGCCTTTATAGAGAGTATTATCTAGTTGGCTTCTGATAATATAAACAAAGTAACTCATTGTAAATATTCACTGCAATAGCGTGATTAGCAATTCGTCCCCTCTAGTAGAAGAAACAAATTGCTAATTTTCATTGTGGAAGCGGTCTGGACGGGACTCGAACCCGCGACCTCCTGCGTGACAGGCAGGCATTCTAACCAGCTGAACTACCAGACCGTTTTTTGAAGAGGCACAAAAATACACCATTTTTCTTTGCCCCAACAGGTAAAGTTATTTTTCCTGTAGTTTTGTGCAGTATGCAAAGACTAAATAAAATATCTCCAAGAGTAGTATTGAAGTTGTTAATACTTCTTTTTTGCATTCTTTTTGTTCCTTATATTATTTTGTGTTTTTATGCTCATCCGGTAGCCGATGACTTTGCTTTCACCCCTTTATCCCCTTTCTGGGAATCACAGCAAAAGCTTTACCTGCAGTGGAATGGACGATATTCTGCTAATTTCATGGCTATGGTCAATCCTATGCTATTCCATTCACTCGCCGGATATCGTTCTGTTGGGTTAGTGCTCCTATTGCTTGTGCCATTATCCGTGTTTTTTGTACTGTCCTGCATGGCAGGAAGAAAGCTTGCTTTATTGCAAAAGATATTCATCGCAATAATAATTGCCATTTGCATTTTATGTTTAATGCCATCATTAGCGGAGGGTATCTATTGGTATTCGGGCTCGGTAACATATACTCTTGGATGCATTATGGCCATGTTTTATATTGGAACTGTAGTGATGTATCTTAAAAAAGACTTTATTATTAATCGCTTAGTTCATATATGCCTTTGTGTAATGTTTCTTTTCCTTGCTATTGGCTTTAATGAAGTGCAAATGTTCCTTTTGTTGTTTGGACATGTCCTTCTTTGTCTAAGTATAAAGAAGGAAGAAAGATTTCGTTCATTTCCATTTTTAATGCTGCTGTTTTGCGCATTGTTTTCATCCTTTGTTTTCTTTTCACCCGGCAATCATTTCCGCGGCAGCTGCTATCCTCTTGCACACCGCTTTTTGTACGCACTATTTATGTCTTTATTGCAAATACTCAGATACTTTTTCTATTGGATTTCTTACGGTCCATTACTGCTTGGCAGCATCCTTTTTGCACCGGTAAGCAAAAAACTTAATAAACGCTCAGATCTATTTCAGAGGCTTGGTGAGTATAAACCATCAGTGCTCTTCAGCCTGTTATGGGTTATTCTATTCCTCTGTATCTTTCCTCCCTATTGGAGCACCGGCATATTAGGGCAGCATCGCACCTTAAATACCGCTTGTTTCTTTTTTGTTCCTTCCTGGTTTTTATTTCTTCATTCCATTTATTCACGGAATGGTATCGCAGAAAAAACCACGCAACTTCTAAAACGTCCTTTGCAGATTAGCCTCACCTTGATATTGGCAGCCGCTCTTTTGTTTTCGGGTAATTGTGGTGCTGCCCTAATGGAGCTTGTGACAGGAAAAGTTACCGGGTTTGATAAGGAAATGAATAACAGGGAAGCCGTATTAATGGCGGCAAAAAAGCAGGGCTTGAAAGAGGTTTTGCTCCCTACCCTGCAATATAAACCCGGAACCCTGTTTGTGCTGGATATTCACCCCGGCCATAATTATTGGGTTAACAAGGAATACGCCAGATTTTTTGAATTGGAAAAAGTCTATTCAGGATCATTGAAAGATACTAATGGCCGGTAAGATTTACTTATCACATTCTTACTCTTTTAACCAAATAGGGCATGAGTACCTGCCGGAATCCCTTTTTTATATCGGCTTCCACAAACTCAATGCCATATTGACGGCAACGAAGCAAAAGTTCCTTACGGTAACTATTCATAGATGAAACATAGGACTCGCGTATCTCGGAAGGGTGTATCTTCACTTCCTCTCCACTTTCCATATCAATAAAGCGGTAGGGGCGGTTTTCAAACTGAAATTCTTCCTCTGTTTCTTTATCGGTTACATGAAAAAGTACTACCTCATGCCTGTTATGCCTTAAATGCTGCAATGCCGAGAATATTTCGTTCTCTTTTCCCAATCTTGAATCAAACATATCGCTGAAGATGATTACCAACGAACGTTTATGAATGTTTTCAGCTACGTGGTGCAGGGCTTCTACGGTAGAGGTCTTTTTACTGGTATCCTGTTTATATTTCACCAATAGTTTCTCCAGTTCCGAATAAAGCATTTTTTGATGCACAGATGTAGATTTAGCAGGGGTATGAACTTCTATGGATTCTGAAAATACCGTTAATCCTACTGCATCTCTCTGTCTCTTAAGTAGCTCTATAAGGGCAGCGGCGCATTGTATCGAAAAGGTAATTTTATTAAGCCCGTTTTCGGGGAAGTACATGGAAGAAGAGTCATCAATTACTATCTGGCAACGAAGGTTGGTCTCTTCTTCGTATTTTTTCACATATAGCCTTTCAGTCTTTCCGTATAGCTTCCAGTCAATGTGCCGGGTAGATTCACCTGAATTATATATACGGTGTTCGGCAAACTCAACAGAAAAACCATGAAACGGGCTTTTATGCAACCCGGTAATAAAGCCTTCTACCACCTGTTTTGCCAGTAGCTCAAGGTGGGAAAGCTCTTTTAAATCTTCGGGTTTTAGCTGAACAGGCAAAGTACTTTAATTAGGAATTAAGAATTAGGAATTCGCAATCATAATTCATAACTCATAATTAGGTTTATAGCTGACTTTTTAGTTTGCCTTCAAGTATAGACTTGGGCACGGCGCCCACTTGTTTATCTACAATTTTTCCGCCTTTAAAGAAAAGTATGGTGGGGATGTTCCGAATGCCAAATTCCATAGATACACCGGGGTTATTATCTACATCTACCTTGCCCACTATTGCTTTACCTTCATATTCTTTTGCGATTTCTTCAACAAAAGGACCTACCATTTTGCAGGGTCCGCACCATTCTGCCCAAAAATCAAGCATTACGGGCTTATCGGAATTAAGGACAACTTCCTTAAAATTAGAATCTGTTATTTCAATAGCCATATAGTTATGTGTTAGATTTACAAAGTTACTAAAAGAAGCATTAAATAGAACGTATACCACAAGATATTACTTTACACGGGGATGAACCCTATATCCAGTGATAACGGGAACAAATGTAGCTAATCCTCAATTAAAATTAGCCGGATAAAGACAAGATTTATGAACAATAAGGGGCTACTATCTCTTATGCAGCTTTTCGTCAGAAACGGTCAGTTTCTTCCTGCCTCTCTTTCTGCGGGCTGCAAGTACCCTTCTGCCATTAGCAGTGGACATTCTTTCGCGGAAACCATGTTTATTGCGTCTTTTGCGGGTAGAAGGCTGGTACGTTCTTTTCATATTCTTAAAATGGAGGCGCAAAGATATTATCTTTTTCAATACAAACAATTTAAAGTTGAAAATTAAACACCGCTACTGCTTTAAGCCCGGTAGTTACTAGGTTTAATCACTCCAACTTTCAATTACTTCCGGGTTTAGCCGTTTAATCATACCTTTGCCACTCTTTTTAAAAAGCACCTATGGAAAGCGGGCAAACAGCCACTAAAGACCCTTCAGGCAAAATTATTGAACCGGAAAAGAAAAGCAAACGCATAACGAAAGACTCTTTCAGACGGGCTTTAAGAGTATTGAAATTTTTCCGGCCATACCGGACAAGGTACTTTATAGGGCTTCTCTTTTTGTTGCTCACGAGTTCAACCCTCCTCTTATTTCCCTGGATGATTAAAAACCTGATAGATGCAGGTGTGGCAAAGCAATTTGATAATATAAACAAGGATGTTTGCCTGTTATTCGGATTATTCTTATTACAATCCATATTTTCCTATAACCGGGTTACTTTCTTTGTTTATGTTACGGAAAACACCTTGTCAGCTATTCGCCAGGCAACTTATTCACGCCTTGTAAGATTACATATGGATTTCTTCTCCCAGCGGCGGATTGGTGAGCTTACGAGCCGTATAACATCGGATGTTACCATGTTGCAGGATTTGTTTACTACAACTATAGCGGAATTCTTAAGGCAAATACTAATGATTATTGGCGGAGTAACGGCACTTGCGCTTATATCCTTTAAACTGATGCTGGTTATGTTGTCAATAGTGCCTGTTGTAGCAATTATTGCAGTTATTTTTGGCAAGTATATAAGAAAATTATCGAAGGTGACGCAAGACAAAGTAGCTGAATCTAACACTATTGTGGAGGAAACCATGCAGGCAATAGCCACTGTTAAAGCCTTTGCTAATGAATTTTTTGAAACGCAACGCCATAAAAATAGTACGGAAGCCATTGTAAAACAAGCCATCATAGGGGGTAGGGCAAGGGCAGCGTTCATTGCCTTTATTATCTTTTGCATGTTTGGCTCTATTGTTATAGTTATGTGGAGAGCTTCCATATTAGTGGCGCAAGGCCAGTTATCACCGGGGGCTATGTTCGGATTTGTGCTTTATACTACTTTCCTGGGGGCTTCCTTTGCGGGTATTGCGGAACTTTATACAACTGTACAGCGTGCTATTGGCGCTACGGAACGCCTTATGGATATTCTGGAGGAACCAATCGAAGATATCGCAATTAAGCAGATAGAAGCAGTTCCTGCAAGCCAAAAGATAGTGGGGAATGTAAGTTTTAATAATGTGCACTTTACGTATCCTTCCCGTAAAGATTTTAATGTGCTGAATGGAATTTCATTCAGTATTAACAAGGGTGAAACTATTGCCATTGTTGGGCCCAGTGGAGCAGGTAAAACAACCATGACCCAATTAATGCTCCGTTTTTATGATCCGGTGAGCGGGGATATAACCATTGACACTAAAAATATTAAAGAATACCCGCTTTCCATACTGCGTTCTCAAATGGCGCTTGTTCCCCAGGATGTTCTTCTTTTTGGCGGAACCATAAAGGAAAATATTCTTTATGGAAAGCATAGCGCTACTGACATTGAGGTTATGGAAGCAGCCCGCAAAGCCAATGCCCACGATTTTATCATGAGCTTTCCGCAAAAATATGAAACCATGGTAGGGGAAAGAGGTATATCCCTTTCCGGCGGACAAAGACAGCGTATTGCCATTGCCAGGGCTGTATTAAGAAACCCGGCAATCCTTATTTTGGATGAGGCTACCAGTTCGCTTGATTCCGAATCGGAGCGGTTGGTGCAGGAAGCACTTGAGAAACTAATGGAAGGCAGAACTTCATTTGTAATAGCTCACCGGCTATCGACTATCCGCAAGGCTGATAAAATACTAGTGCTTGAAAAAGGAGTGCTTAAGGAAAGCGGGAGCCATGAACAGCTCATGCTGATACCCGACGGATTATACCGCAGTTTGAGCAAGTTGCAATTTGAAATGAATTAAGATACCTAAGCGGTTTTGCGTTGCAATTTTTTAAATTGCATGTATATTTTTATGTATTGCCAAATTGTAGGCGTAGTGTATGATTTACTTTTATCCTGGGGTGTATCCGAATGGCTAAATGTATCGTAATCATTCAATACTTTTACTAATCCCTGCGCCGATTTATTATATAGGGTTGCCATTGTGTGGGAAACAGTATCAGCTAAAGAATGTTCAAAGTTTATAGGCACCGATTCCCGGAATAATATTGCACCTGTGTCAATACCGGTATCAATTTTGTGAATGGTGTACCCTGTAAATGAAGAACCATTATAAAGTTGCCATATAACGCCTTGGGCATTTTGATATTCGGGAAGCATTTCATGGTGTATGTTCAGCATTCCATATTCAGGTATGCTAAATACTTTTTTGCTTATGTACCCATTTTCCAGGCTAAGCCCTATATCTGCACCGCTTTTTTTAAATAGCGCTACCGTATTTTCATCATTTATGGAAGGAGTAGCATAGAAAGGAATGTTATTTTTTTTGCAAACATCTTCCAGGTTTTCAATGGTCGTATATTTCAATATGCTCTCATCAAACCATTTTCGCATCCTGATGCCATTCAGTGTTCCCAACAAACCGATACGCAGCACTTTTTTTACTTTTCTCCGGAAAAAATTACTTTTCTTGAGGATTATACCCTTACTATATACTACCATTGTAACAGTTATATTCTTTTCTTTCAAAAGATAGGGTATATGGTGCGAGGCTGTTCCACGTAAGGAACTTGTCAGTATTATAGCTTTCATCGCATTGATTCGGGAAAGAAATTATTAACTACAGAAGCCTTCCTTGAATTATGAATTAAAAAGTGCATAATATGATTAATGTTCCAATCTAAAATAATATGATCTCTGCGGATACATAATTTATCGTTTTCCAGTGTAGTGCCCTGTTCTATATGGCAACCACGTACTGCAGAGGTGCATGATAGATAGCCTGTTTCAAAAACTATTTTTTTTGCAGATAAAGTAAAATTAGAAAAAGCGCCATAGGGGTATGCAAAATGACTGACTTGTCCGCAATGGTTTTTAATTACTTCATACGATTTGCTGATTTCCTCTGTCATCTGTTCGGTGGTAGCTGCAGATATATTAATGTGGCTCATGGTATGAGAACCGATTTCATGTCCTGCAGATTGTATTTTTTCAACATCTTCCCATGTTAAAAACTCAATAGGAGGGAAGTGTAATCTTGTTTTGCAATAATTTTTAATTTTTTCAAAATCACTTTCTCCCACTATGGACGGATTGATAAAAAAACATGCTTTAGCGCCGTGTTTGTTTAATATTTTAAGAATGTTCAAGTTGTTCTTAAACCCGTCATCTGAACTAAGCGTGATGTAGGGTTTATCAATATTCGATTTCAGTACTCTTTCCACAGCTTCGCTGTATGAAATGAATGTATGGTTCTGTTTTAGCTTCCCAAGTAATAAATCTAATTTTTCTTCTTCATCTTTAAATGCGTGATGGATGTATAAAAACTGTACCCGAGGCTTATTCAGGTATTTAAAATTACCGGCTATAGTGTCTACGATGGAAAGACCTGTTAACGCAGCATTTCTGGCAATTCGCCTTAGGCTGGTTGGAGCCAGTTTTTTTATGTCTTTATATTCTTCGCAGTATGTATCCATTATTATTCTCCCCTATGCTTGCTTAGTTGTTTTTATTTTAAAACAGTATTTTTTAAAAGCACACTGGGCCTGTACCGTTCTTCTTTGTAAGTTGACTGAAGTTCTTCCAATATCTTTAAAATAGCGCCCAATTCTATTTCGTCTCCCCATTGTATAAGGCCTTTAGGGTAATTAACGCCTTTAGTCATAGCAATCTCTAAATCTTCCCTGGTTGCAATGCGGTAATAGAGGGCTTCATAAGCTTCATTAATGAGCATGGCTAATATCCTCATAAAAATTTGCCTCCCTTTTTTTTCATCTTTAACAGGCTCAGTATTTTTCGCTCCTTCGGAATAGTCGTAATAGCCTTTGCCTGCTTTTTTACCCCAAAAGCCTGCTTCAAATAATCTTTTTTGCGTGAGGGAAGGCTTATAACGCGGATCAAAGAAAAATTGCTGCCAAACAGTTTCGGTTACTTTATAATTTACATCGTTACCTATAAAATCCATTAGTTCAAACGGGCCCATCCTAAATCCGCCTATTTCTTTCATTGCCCAGTCAATAGTGATAAAATCGGCAATGCCTTCTTCATAAATCCGTATGGCTTCGCCATAGAAAGGACGTGCAACCCTGTTTACAATAAAACCCGGTGTATCTTTTGCAAGAACAGTAATTTTTCCCCAGGAATTAATAATTTCCACAGCTTTAGTAGTTATTTCCTCATTGGTTGCCAAGCCCTGAATAACTTCTACAAGAGGCATAACGGGGGCAGGATTAAAAAAATGTATTCCGATAACCCTACCCGGATTTTTGCATGCTGATGCAATAGATGTAATTGAAATGGAAGATGTGTTTGTTGCAAGCAAGCTGGATGATTTGCAAATTTCTTCCAGGTTTTTGAAAAGTTCTTTTTTTATTGTCAGGTCTTCCACTACAGCCTCTATTACAATATCGCAGGGACTCAAATCCTGTAAGGAATTACCTATCTTCATCCTGGATAAAGCAGAATGAGCATCTTTTTCTGCTATTTTATTTTTTTGGACTAGGGTTTCAAATGTTTTCTTAATCTTTTCCCGTGCATTATAGGTAGCTGTCGGGTTTGCATCAAACATAATTACGTTGCAACCCGAAACTGCTGCCAGTTGGGCAATTCCACTGCCCATAGTGCCTGCACCAATTACCCCGACCATATTGTTATTTTCTTTCATTTTTATTGTCAGATAGAAGATTCATAATATTTTTCGACCATGTTAGCGGTGTTATGGATTGGCTTAATTGCCTGCTCAATTCACCCATTTGCATTAGTTCCTTATCATTTTTTTGCGTGATAGTACGTATGCATGCTTTTAATTCCTGTATGTTCCCGGAAGGATAAATAAAACCATTTTTTCCATTCTGTACAAATTTTTCAGTAGCGCATACATTATCGGAGCATATAACGGGAAAGCCTGCGGCGGTATATTCATGCAAAGCTACTCCCCATGGTTCGAAGTGGCTGGGCAAAATAAATATCCCTGTTTCCTTTATAAATTTTTCCATATCAGCAGGTTGAACGAATCCAAAATGACTAATGCCATCAGATTCCATAGGTTTAATGTCACCTGTTCCCAGGCACCATAATTCCCATTCTCCACCGGTTTCGTGCTTCCATTGTTTAAATGCAGCCCACAGATCCAACAGTCCTTTTGAGGGAGAATATCTTCCAACATAGATAAATCGCTTTGGGAAATGCCTGCTTTTTTCATCTTTGCAATTTAAACCTATTCTGTTGTAGTATTCTACATCTGCAGAATACATGCCCAGTATTATATTTTTCTTTTTAAATCCGAGTTTGAGTGCATATTTTTTTTGCCTTTCGCCCGTAGCCCAGCAATGAGTAAATATTTTTAATAGTGTAAACCGGCTTATCACACAAGCGACGTATTGCCTCAAACGGTTTTGCCAAGGAGTATCTAGTGCAATTACCGTAGGGATTCTTTTCTTAAAAGTGGAAATAACTTTGAGGTAATCCTTATCTATCCATCCGCTACAGTAAATAAAATCGGGGTTGAACGATTTGACTTTTTCTGAGAGTTGATTGAAGTTGAAAGAATTTTTTGGACAAAACTCTATATTTTCCGGGAATGAAAAATGAAAGGGGGCTTCGTTATTAATGTTCCAGTGGATAACCAGAATTTCAACGTCGTTTATTTCATACAGCTTTTTCAAACATGCAATAAAATAGCCCGCAAGTTCAGTGTAAAGGAATAATAGCCTCGGTTTTGATTGGTAATATTTCATCACTGGTAAATACGCTTAAAAGTACAAAGATAATAATGGTATTAGGGGTTAGGGAAGCTGTAAGGTAAGACTCAAAAATGACCGAAAAAAGTATGGCATATAATGCAGCAATAATAAGTTTATTTTTGCGGGCAGCCTTAATAAATTTGCCAATGAATGCCCATAAATAAAGGAGAAGCCCAACAATTCCCGTATCAAGCCAAAAGGTAAGATATGAATTATGCGCATTGCCCTGATGTCCCAGGGTATTTAACATATCTTGATTCAGGATAAATAGATAATCAGTATAATCAATACCATGTCCATAAAAAATGTTTTTTGAAATATTCTTCCAGGCAAAGCCCCAAGCTACATATCTCCCTGCCGCATCTGATAGCGTGTCTATCCTGAAATATCTTTCTATTCCAAGAGATTTTACAATGGTTACAATGTTAATATCTATGTATTCATACCCTGTCAGAATAAAAAGAAGGATTACAAAGCTCAGAACAGGTGAAATACGAGTTAGGTAAGAAAAAGCGATAAAAATTAAAATAGCAACTATTGAATTCCTGGAACCACAAAGAAATACAGATACGATTAGTAACAGATAAAGGATAATTTTTTCCTGGCGGTGAAATAAATCAGGGAGAGATTTATTAAGCAAGCCGGTTAAAACAAATATTACGAGGCAATAGAGTCCCATTCCATTTGGGTTTCCAAGTAATCCTCTGTACCTTTCTTCAAATGATACAGCGCTAGGTATAAAGAACCTAAGGAGGAGGCCTAAGGATAAAAGGAATAAGGCGCTGTAAATGAGGAGCCTGATAAAATCATATCCATTATCCCGGTAACTTTTATTCACATAATTGGGAATTGTGAGCAGCAGAAAAAAGTAAGAAAGCGTTTTTAAAACACATTGTATAAAGTTTGCCGAAGGTGTATGTATTATACAATAACAGGCAACAATAATAAAGGGCAGAAATGCCAGGAAAAAGCGGCTAAGGGGTCTGAATTTTTTTGAATCAAAGAGTAAGAATAGTGTCAGTAAAACGATGTAAACATATTTTGCCGATTCAAAACTGCTGAATACCTTGAGGCGGTTATCGGACATGGTGCACACAAACAAAAATCCAACCAGCAATTCCGTGTACCTGTTTCTCAATTTTAAAATCAGAACAGATAATGTTATCAGGCCAATATTAACAGGTCCGGCTACTATTGAAGTAAGCAACCATAATATGATCATTATGAAAAACTGGCGGTATTTAACAATTGTATCCACGCTGTAAAGTTATTTGCCGGTATATATACGGCAGATAAGTAAGGTTTTCTTAAATTTTTGCAAAGCTACCAATGTTCCAATAATCTAAGCTGTTTATGGGCATCGGATTTAGTTGGCATTATAATTTTATTGAATACTTTGCTCTAAATTATGTAAGTTTGCTCACTTTACAGTAAGCCCTATTTATGCCTAATAAAGAGGAAACAAGCGGAATATCACAAAAAAAGCCAGCCGGTACTGAAAAAATACGTCCGGGTGGGGAAATTTCATTTTCCGAATTTAAAAACATTGTTCTTCATGATTACCGTATTGCTATGGAAAGCCGTGAAGCAAGTATTCTTGGCAGGAAAGAGGTATTGCAGGGAAAGGCTAAATTCGGCATATTCGGCGATGGGAAAGAGATTGCACAGATTGCAATGGCCAAAGTATTTATGCCGGGCGATTTCCGTTCAGGCTATTACCGCGATCAGACTTTTATGTTTGCCAAAGGGTTGCTGACTATCCAGGAGTGGTTTGCCGGGCTTTATGCACATGCCAGTTTAAAAGCCGAGCCATCGTCTGCCGGGCGGCAAATGGGTGGGCACTATTCTACGCACTCGATTAATCCTGACAATAGCTGGGCTAATCTTACCGAACAATGTAATTCTTCTTCAGATGTTTCGCCTACCGCTAGCCAAATGCCCCGTTTGTTAGGATTGGCAATGGCATCCAAGCAATATAGAAATACCCCCTCCCTTCAAAAACCTGAATTTGAGAAATTCAGCAAAAATGGAAATGAAATAGGATTTGGAACTATTGGCGACGCAAGCACCTCGGAAGGTATGTTTTGGGAAGCCATTAATGCTGCCGGCGTAATGCAGGTACCTATGTTGGTTTCTGTTTGGGATGACGGGTATGGAATATCTGTTCCTGTAAGTTATCAAACTACCAAAAATAGCGTTTCGGAAGCATTGAAAGGGATGCAGAGAGATAAGAACAATGAAGGATATGAGATATTTAAAGTAAAGGGATGGGATTATTCCGCGCTTTGTGAAACCTACGAAAAGGCTGCCGTATTGTGCCGTAAAGAACACGTGCCTGTACTGTTGCATGTAGAAGAATGTACACAGCCGCAGGGGCACTCCACTTCAGGCTCTCATGAACGGTATAAAACGCCCGAAAGACTTCAATGGGAAAAAGACTTTGACGGGATAAAGAAAATGAGGGAATGGATATTGAAGTTTGCCATAGCCACCGAAGAAGAACTTACAAGTATAGAGGAGCAAGCTAAAACGGATGTAAAGGATGCGAAGAATAGAGCGTGGAAAGAGTATCTTGATGAAATAAAACAAGAGCAGGCTACAGCCCTTGAACTTTTGCAAAAGGTTTCTGCCAGTTCCACGGAGCTCTCAGCTATTGCTAATATTACAGATGAGCTGGAGGCTATAAAGGAACCATTGCGGCGTGACATAGCATCAGCGGTTAAACGCGTTTTACGAATTACCAGGAACGAAAAAACAGCCGAACGGCAGGAACTACTAAGTTTCAGTAATCAGTTTTTAACTAAAAATATTGAGCGTTACGATTCGCTTTTATATACTTCTGATGCGCTGAATGTGCCGGAAGAAAAGCCTGTATATGATGCAGAGGAAACACAAGTGAACGGGCATGAAGTGCTCCGGGATAATTTTGACGCGATTCTTGCCAAATATTCCAATGTTGTAATATTTGGAGAGGATGTTGGTAAGCTTGGAGACGTGAACCAGGGATTGGAAAACCTTCAGAAAAAATATGGCGAAGAGCGTGTATTTGATACCGGCATTCGCGAAGAAACTATAGTTGGACAGGCAATAGGTATGGCATTGCGCGGATTGCGCCCCATAGCCGAAATAGAGTATTTAGATTATCTTCTCTATGCTTTGCAAATAATGAGTGACGACCTGTCTACCCTGGCATACCGCACTGCTGGCACACAACGTGCGCCGGTGATAGTCCGCACACGCGGGCATAGGCTGGAAGGCATATGGCATAGCGGTTCTCCCATGGGGATGGTATTAAACTCATTGCGGGGAATGTATGTATGTGTGCCCCGTAATTTGACACATGCAGCAGGATTTTATAATACATTACTCGCATCTAACGAGCCGGCCCTTATTATAGAGCCACTCAACAGCTATCGTCTTAAAGAAAAGAAACCAACTAACCCGGGGGATTTTAAATTGCCGCTTGGTGTGCCGGAAATAATAAGGGAAGGAAAGGACGTAACTATTGTTACATATGGACCGCTTTGCCGGATGGCTATGGAAGCCGCACAGCAGTTGGATACCTACAATATTTCAGTAGAAATAATTGATGTGAGGACTTTGTTGCCTTTCGACATTCACAAAATGATTGTGACTTCGCTGCAAAAAACCAACCGTGTGTTGTTTCTGGATGAGGATGTGCCCGGAGGCGCATCGGCATATATGATGCAGAAGGCGTTGGAAGAACAAGGAGGATATTCTTACCTTGATTCTCCGCCTAAAACATTGACAGCTAAAGAACACCGTCCTGCATACGGTTCCGATGGGGACTACTTCTCCAAACCCAGTGTTGATGATATTTTCGATGCCGTTTACAGCATTATGAATGAGGCTGACCCGACATCTTATCCAGAAATTTATTCCTAATAAGCATAATAATAATGATTACGTACGAGCAGATTAAGGAAGTGAAGGAGCGCTTTGATGCGTTGAGGGGGCATCTTTGACATAGAGAAGAAGTTAACGAAGATCGCTGAACAAGAAACTACTACCCATGCTCCTGACTTTTGGAGCGACCCCAAAAAAGCAGAACAGGTTTTAAAGCAGATAAAAGGGCTTAAGACTTGGACGGAAGCGTTTGCCCGCTTGCAAAAGAGCGTGGATGACCTATTGGTTATTTATGACTTTTTTAAAGAAGGAAGCGCTACCGAACAGGAGGTGGAAACCCACTATAAGGAAGCTATGAAGCCTTTGGAGGAACTGGAGTTCCGGAATATGCTGGGGGCTGAGGAAGACCATTTAGATGCTGTAATGGAAATTAATTCGGGTGCGGGCGGAACGGAGAGCCAGGACTGGACATATATGCTTATGCGCATGTATGTTATGTGGGCTGAAAAGCATGGCTATAAGGTAAAGGAACTTGACAAACAGGATGGAGAAACAGCAGGCATTAAGTCTATAACGCTTGAAATACAAGGCGAGTATGCTTTTGGCTATTTGAAAGGAGAGAACGGGGTTCACCGCTTGGTGCGTATTTCCCCGTTCGATTCCAATGCCCGCAGACATACGTCATTTGCAGGCGTATACGTATATCCACTGATTGATGACAGTATAGACATACAGATAAATGAAGGCGATATTGAATGGGAAACCTTCCGGTCGGGTGGTAAAGGTGGGCAGAATGTGAATAAGGTAGAAACGGCGGTGCGCCTGTATCATAAGCCTTCGGGCATTATTATTAAAAACCAGGAAAGCCGTTCGCAGATGCAAAATAAGGATACAGCCCTTAAAATGCTGAAATCGCAGCTATATGAACGGGAGCTTCGCAGAAAAATGCAGGCTGTTGCTGAAATTGAAAGTAATAAAAAGTCAATAGAGTGGGGCTCGCAGATACGTAACTATGTAATGCAGCCTTACAAAATGGTGAAAGACCTGCGTACGGGTTATGAAACCTCGGATGTACAATCGGTAATGGATGGGGAGCTGGACGATTTTATAAAAAGCTACTTGATGGAATTTGGAGGAGGAAAAAAATAGTTATGAGTTATGAATGAATGCTCTAAATTTTATTTTTCATTATAAAATACACATTTTTTGATAGAAATGTATTTTTATAGGATAACAGGAAATAACAGGGGGAATAACAGAGAGGAACAGGGTAAAATAACAGGGGAATAAAAAAAGCCTTTTTCTTAATACGCTGAAATCCAACCATATGAATTTCGATTTCCCTGTTAATAACAGGGAAAAATATTGATTTATAGCAAAAGTTAATTTTAATTTTTGGCTGAGCAGTAAAATTGCGATTGCTGTTTGTAGAAGTATTTTTGTTTGTCATGATACACCTCCATCGCTATTTATGCTTTGGCGTAATACAAAAATATAGTAAAAAAATAGAACTTTCTTAAAAGTCAATGACTGATAACCATTATTGCGAGGCTCTGCGAAGCAACCCAATTTATTAGTATCATTGTGAAACTTTGTATTTTGAAGTAGCAAATATGACAAGAAAACTTATTTATCCCGGAGGCTATAACCACGATATATATTATCACAACCCTAAAATTGAAATACGGAAATCCACCATTCACGGAGTAGGGGTTTTTGCAAAAAAAAGCATTAAAAAGAATGAAGTGCTGGAGGAAGATCCTTTTATAGTTTTGAAAGGGAATTGGCATAAATTACCCTCTCTTTTGCAGGCTTATATATATGGCTGGACAAAAGATTTGCCTGATAAAAAATCGAAAGCTGCACTGGTATTTGGTTCGGGGGCTTTATATAATTCCTCGCCTAAGCCCAATGCCGACTGGCAAACGAATGTAAAACGGAACCGGTTTATATTTTTTGCTATAAAAGACATAAAAGCGGAGGAGGAGATAATGATTGACTATGGCAATGAGTATTGGGAAAGCACTGATAAAAAGTATAGAATGGGGTAAATCCTTACTTGCTTTATGCCCCAAACCCCTAAACTTTGAATAGCAAATAAAAAAAGGTTTCACGCAAAGTTCGCAAAGAAACAGCCCCGCAAAGTCCGCTAAGAAAGGTGAAGGAGAATAATCCAAATAATGACACACCAACGTGCATTTCCCGCCGGAGAACAGGAGTGCACAAGGCGACCATGGTAGTCGGCGGGAAAATTTATTGGATGCGGACATAGCGCTACCAAATGGTAGTGCCTGACGGCACTTGTTCTTTGTATATTTAGCATTTTGTTATTTTTACGGAGTGATTTGCTTTAAGTATAGATTTTAATATTAAAATGGAAACTATTAAATCTTTATGTAAAAAATGAAGCTCAAACTACTGCCTTTAATTTTTTTATTGCTTCTTGGGTCATGCACTATAACCAAGCGAAAGTATATGTCAGGTTATGCAGTGAATTGGGTGAATAAAACTCCTAAAGCAGCCGATTTAAATAAACAAAATACTGCAAGCATTAGCAATAATAGTTCAATATTAACCCAGGCTGCTATACAACGACATATTGCCTCCTTGCCAATAATGAATGAGGCGTACCTAGGAACATCAAATTGGATGAATTCCCTACGGAATGGATCAAAACCATTGTATGCTGATTTCAATTCCAAATCAAAAAGAACTATTTCATTTATTAATCCTATTGATAGTTCAAATAATAAAAAAGAAATTTGTATACAAGCGAAAAGAAGTTTAAGAGATGGTATACTTTCAGTAGCTATTCCAATTGCAGCAGTTATAGTGGGTGTAGGATTTGCATCTCTATCTGCTCCTGCTGCTGCAGGTGCTTTGTTATCAACCGGAGATATTTTAGCATTTTTTTTTATTTTTTTTGCTATAGTAGCAGGTGTAATTTTATGGACACTTGCAATAATTAACGGTATACGCGCTTTACATAAAATAAACAAAGAGCCGGAAGAATATACCGGAAGGGGGAAAGCAATAACCGGCATGTTATTTCCTCTTCTATTAATAATAATACCATTATTGCTTTGGCTTATAAATACTATAGTTAATCAATATTAATTATGTGCTACAATCTTTCGGCAAAGCAGCAACTAAAGGCTTTAGAGAAAAAGTATGGTGTAAAGTTTGATCAGGAACTTGCAAGGCATGGTTATTACCAGGTATCGGGCTTTGCGCATCCTAAGTTGCCTGTGTTGACGCAGGAGCGTCCGCAGGAATTTGAGTTAATGCACTGGGGGCTTATTCCATCCTGGGCTAAAGATGAAGAAAAGGCGATAGAGTTTAGTAATATGGCATTGAACGCCAAGGCTGAAACGATATTTGAAAAGCCCATGTTTCGTAATATTATTATGAATAGACGTTGCATTTTACCAGTGGATGGGTTTTATGAATGGAGAGAAATTGCCAAAATGAAATATCCCTATTATATATTCCCTAAAGACGGGACTCTTTTTACTTTCGGTTGTATTTACGATACATGGACGAATATGGCTACAGGAGAACTAATAAACTCATTCAGCATAGTAACGACTGAGGCAAACGAAACGATGGTTATGATTCATAATTCTAAAAAGCGTATGCCATTAATATTGGATGATGAAGGCTGGAGGCAATGGATTGACCCGAAAACTACCAAAGAAGAAATACAGGCGTTGTTAAAGCCGTCAGTCAATGAAATATTGAGCTATTATACTATTTCAAAGGATATATCTCACCGGAATATAGATACTAACTATCCCGAAATTAAAAATGAAGTAGTTTATCCCGAGATTGATGGTAAGCGGGTTACCGGAACATTATTTTAAATACTTATACCAGTTTACTTTATACTTTTGGATTATGAAAAGACTTGTTTTCGTAGTGTTTTTATTTAACTCTCTACTATCTTATCCTGTTTTTGCTCAACAAAATAAGGCTGTTGCAACCACTCGCGTGATAGATTCCCTTTATGCAGTCTTAAAAAACCAAAGCGATGACACCAACAAAATAAACACACTGAATAAACTTACGTGGCAAATAATAAAGATAAGTAACTACTCAAAAGCCGACTCACTTGCAACAAATATCCTGCAATTGGCAGAAAAATTAAATTTTCAAAAGGGGGTGGCAAATGCTTTCAAAATTACAGGGATGATTTATTTTCGTCAATCCAACTACCAAAAAGCATTGGAAAATCAACTAAAAGCGCTTCCCATATACCAAGAGATAGAAAATAAACAAGGCATTGCTTCTACCATTGACGACATTGGGATAATTTATTTTACCCTCGGCAATTATTCCAAAGCACTGGAGTGCTATTTTAAAGTATTGCCCATCGTCCAGGAAATTAGAGATACAAATACTATAGCCGAGGTCTTCTGTAACATCGGAATAATATATGGAGAGCAGGGGAATCAATCGAAAGCATTGGAATACCTGTTCAAATCACTAGAAATGTCCATAAAAAAAGGGAACAAAGATGCTATCTCCCGCAACCTTGGTAATATTGGATATAGCTACCTTATGCAGGGCGACTACCCTAAAGCGCTGGAATACGATTTTAAGGCGGTAGCCCAGGCTCAGCAAGTGGGGAATAAAGCTGTTATAGCCAATTTTCTTGGCGATATCGGAGATATCTATTATAAACAGGGTAATTATGCCGGAGCGCTTGAATATGATTTTAGAGCGATGGCTATAGCCCAACAAATAGGAGATATAGATGAAGTTGCTAATTTATATTCAAACACAGGAGAGGTATACACCAAGCTAAAGAATTATAAGCAGGCGAAAACTTTTCTCGATTCAGCGCTTGGTTTTTTGAAAAAAACAGGTAATAAAAAATATATAGAAAATACATACGGCAACCTTGCTACATTAGATAGTGCCATAAACGATTACAAAACCGCATACTATGACTATAAAGAATACATGGCTTACCGGGATAGTATACTTAATAAGGGGACCGCGCAAATGGAGTTGAGTTATGAGTTTGAAAAAAGGGAGGATTCCATTAGGGCAGAATATAAACAGGAGAATATTATAAAAACTGCTGAAATCAAAAGGAAAAAAATTCTTAACGACAGCGCAATAGTAATATTAACACTTACTGTTCTTTTGGCATTTTTGTTAATAAACAGGCAGCAGGTAAAGCGGAAAAAGGATAAAATAATTTCTGAAAAGGAAAAAGCAGCGCTAACCATAGATAAACAACGCATTGAAGCAGAAAAACTGCACATGGAAGCAGAGAAACAACGTATAGCAGATGAATTGTTCAGTGCAAAAAAGGCACTCGAAGACTATACAAAAAGCATGGTAGAAAAAAATGAACTACTGGAACAATTTAAGACAGATATAGAGAAGCTAAAAAATCTAAAATCGAAAGAACTGGAGGAGGTTAGAATTGAACAATTAGAGCATCTCAATAAAACTACCATATTAACAGAAGATGACTGGGGTAAATTTAAGGAGTTATTTGAAGAAGTTTATAAAGGCTTTTTTATCCGGTTAAAAGAAAAATTACCTGAACTCACCCAGGCTGAGATAAGATTAATTTGCTTAACTAAACTTAAATTGGAAACCAAACAAATGGCAGGTGTTTTAGGAGTATCTACTGAAACCATTTTTAAAATACGTTACCGTTTACGCAAAAAGCTTGGTTTATCTAAAGAAGATAGCATACTTGATATTGACTAATATCGTTGATAATCAATGTTGTTTTTTTTGTCCAGTATTTTGTCCAACTGATTTATTTGTTATACGCCTATCGACAGGTATAGTTTTGTCCAAACCAACAAAACTAAATCTCCATGAAAAACAAAATTACTTTGAGCATACTGAGTATGCTATTTGTGCTGAGCATGCTGCCTGTTTCATCTATTGGTCAGCTAACGGTTTCAACCACTTACACAGCAGTAACTTGTAACGGACTCAATAATGGTGTTGCAAATGCTGCGGCAAGTGGGGGCATAACTCCTTATACTTATTCCTGGAGCAATAGCGAAAGTGATTCCACAGCCACCGGGTTAAGTCCGGCAACATATACTATAACAGTGACGGATTTCAGTAGCGCCTCGGCATCGGCTACGGTTACTATAACCCAGCCAATTATCTTATCAGCCAGTTCAACGGTAACAACCCCTATAACCTGTATCGGAGCAAATACAGGCATTGCCCAGGCAGGTGCATCCGGTGGCACATCACCATACACTTATTCATGGAGTTCAGGTGGGGGCACCAATGCTACAATAAGTTCCTATTCCATTTCTGCCACTGAAAATTTTTCGTATGAAGCATTAGTTCAAACTTTTACTGTGCCTGTAGGTATCACGCAGTTATCTATAACTGTAATTGGAGCAGCAGGCGGTGATGGGAAAAATACGACTCGCCTGGGTGGTAATGGCGCAGGCTTTACAGGAGTAGTCACGGTAACCCCCGGACATATTATCGGAATTGTTACAGGTGGACAGGGTGGAAGTGGGGTAATTAGTCAGTCTGGTGGTGGTGGCGGCGGCGGAAGTTATATATGGGATGAAAATACGACTACGTTGCTTGCTGCGGCAGGCGGCGGTGGCGGAGCGGCCTCAAATACTAGCGGCGGTGGTGCAGGAGGTATTAATCTTACAACCAATGCAGCTACAAATGGTGCACTCTTCAATGGGGCTGGAGGGATAAACGGTAATGGCGGAGCTGCTGCATTATCAGCAGGCGGTGCAGGATGGCTCAGTAATGGCAGTAGCGGAATTTGGACAGGCGGTAAAGATATGGCGAATGGTTTTACAGGCGGTGCAGGTGCCGGTGGTGATAATGGCGGATACGGTGGTGGCGGTGGCGGCGGAAGTAGCGCCGGTGGTGGCGGTGGCGGCTATAATGGTGGCGGCGGTGGCTTTAGCTCCGCACCCGGTGGCGGTGGCGGTTCCTACTTTAATACTGCCTATGGAACATTGCCCGCTACTGCTACTGCAACTAATACCGGTAATGGTTCTGTAGCTATTTCATATTCGGTATCAAACCCAAATGGGCTTGAAGCCGGCATTTATTCAGTAACGGTAACAGATCAAAATGGTTGTACAGCCACTTCAAGCGTTACCCTTACCCAGCCCGGTGTATTGAGCGATAGTATAGTAACGACGTCCATTGTAAATATTTCATGTAATGGAGCAAGCACCGGCAGTGCAACAGTAGGGGTAAATTATGGAACATCTCCTTATACTTATTCATGGAGTTCAGGCGGAGGAACCAATGCCACTGCAGGCGGGCTAACCGCAGGAACATATACTGTAACTGTTATGGATAGTTGCGGAGCACTCGTTGCGGCATCCGTTACTATTACTCAGCCCAATGCATTTTCAATTACAGCATCTATTATTTCTTCCAATGTTTGTACCGGTGGAGGAAAGGGAGATGCCCAGGTAGTTGCTTCCGGTGGTAGCGCTCCTTATACCTATTCCTGGTCTACAGGTAGTACTACTGCATCAACAGGCTCTGTATTGAGCGCGGGTACTTACACCGTAGCCGTTCAGGATAATTGCGGGGTATCTGCCAGCACGGAAGTAATTATGCCCGCTTCGGCTCTGCGTGATAGTATAGTAGCATCATCTATAGTAAATATTACATGCAATGGGGCAAGTACCGGCAGTGCCGAAGCAGGAGCGGCCGGAGGCGCATCTCCGTATACTTATCTCTGGAGTGCCGGCGGTGGTACTAATGCCGCTATAAATTCTTATTTGCGAATTAGTACAGAAACTTTCTCATATGAACCGGCTATACAAAACTTTACCGTACCTGCCGGTGTAACCCAATTAACCATAAGTGTAACCGGGGCACAAGGTGGAGCAGATGGCACCCCAATTCCTGGAGGTCCCGGTGCATCTTTCACAGGTGTATCCAGTGTAATACCCGGTCATATTCTTTCAGTTGTGGTGGGTGGTATGGGTAGTGAATCTACCGGAGGTGGCAGCGGCGGCGGCGGCGGAGCCAGTTGGATTTATGATTCCACTATAACAGGTACACACACAGGTGTCCCATCCCTTTCCGCTTTGCTTGCTGTAGCAGGTGGTGGCGGTGGCGAAGCATATACTGACAATGGAGGAGGAGCAGGTGGCACTGATCTAACAGATAACTCAACTACAAATGGAGTTAATGGTAATTCAGCCGGAGGAGCAGGTGGTAATGGGGGCGTTGGCGGCGGCTCATCCGGTGGAGGTACTAGTGTATCTGGTGGTGCAGGAGGAGCAGGATGGATTAGTAATGGTGGGACCTACAGCACAAGCCCTGAAGCACTCGGTGGTGATGACTGGACAAACAGCTTTGATTCAGTTACAGGTTATACAGATGCGAGCGGCGGATATGGCGGTGGCGGCGGTGGTGGCTCTTTAGGTGGCGGCGGCGGCGGCGGTTATAATGGTGGTGGCGGCGGACTTACAGGTGTTGGCGGCGGTGGCGGCGGCGGCGGCGGCTCCTACCTTAATGGAACTGTGTCGGGTATACCTATTGCAACCAATACGGGCAATGGTTCTGTAACTATTTCATATGGGACATTAATTGAAGGACTTGTAGCCGGCACATATTCGGTGACTGTAACGGATAACAATGGTTGTATGGCTTCTGCAAGTGTTACTCTCACCCAGCCCAGTGCTTTACGCGACAGTATAGTAACGGCATCCACTGTAAATATTGTATGTAATGGCTCCAGCACCGGGAGTGCAACAGTGGGAGTGAAATATGGTAATTCACCTTATACGTATTCATGGAGCGGCGGTGGAGGCACCAATGCCACTGCCGGCAGTTTAAGTGCAACTAGTTACACTGTAACTGTTCAGGATAATTGTGGGGCAACCGCTACAGTACCGGTTACCCTTACTCAGCCCAATACTCTGGCAATTATGGCATCTATTACTTCTTCCAATGCCTGCAGTGGAGGAGAGGATGGAAACGCCCAAGTAGTTCCCTCCGGTGGCAATGCTCCTTATACATATTCCTGGTCCACGGGTAGCACAACGGCTTCAACAGGGTCTGTGTTGAACGCAGGCACTTACACCATAACCGTTCAGGATAATTGTGGGGCATCTGTCAGCGCGACAGTGATCATGCCTGCTTTGGCTCTGCGCGATAGTATAATATCAGCATCCATCGTTAACATTCCATGTAACGGTGCAAGTACGGGCAGCGCCGAGGTTGGGGTAAAAGGCGGTGCCTCCCCATATACCTATTCCTGGAGTTCAGGTGGAGGAGCCAATGCCACAATAAACTCTTATTCTGTTAGTAGTTCGAAAACATTTTCATACGAGCCGGCTATCCAAAACTTTACTGTACCTGCCGGCGTATCACAAGTTAGTATTGACATATCGGGTGCAGCCGGCGGAACAGGCTCTGATTCTACCTACCTTGGCGGTGAAGGTGCTTCTTTTACAGGAGTGGCTACGGTAACTTACGGGCATGTTCTCTCCATTGTAGTGGGAGGCATGGGTCTTAGCGATAATAATACTGGCGGCGGCGGCGGTGCCAGCTGGGTTTATGATTCCACTATGACAGGAGCCCATACGGGTACTCCATCTCCTTCAGCTTTGCTTGCTGTGGCAGCAGGTGGTGGCGGCAGCTCATATTATGGTCCCGGTGTTGGTGGTGGAGCAGGTGGTACTGATCTTACAGGCAACTCGGCTACCAATGGCGCCAGTACCAATTCACCCGGAGGGACTGGCGGTAATGGCGGCGGCGGCGGAAATGACGGTAGCGGAGATGCTGTTAACGGTGGCGGAGCCGGCGGTGCAGGGTGGTTTAGTAATGGAATTACAGGAGTATCTGATGGTGCAGGTGGCGATGACTGGGCAAATAGTTTCGCATCCGTTGCAGGATTGGATGGTAACAATGGCGGATTTGGCGGCGGTGGCGGCGGATCGGATAATGGCGGCGGTGGTGGCGGTGGTTATAATGGCGGCGGCGGCGGCGTTGAAGGTGTTGGTGGTGGCAATGGTGGCGGTGGCGGCTCATACCTCAGTGGAGGAGTTGCAAACCTGGTAGGTAGTATTACTGCTACTAATACGGGTAATGGATCTGTAAGTATTTCATATATATCATCCAGTTCATCTGGAATTTTAGCCGGCACATATTCTGTAACGGTAACTGATGCAAATGGTTGTACAACTACGGCAAGTGTTACACTTACCCAGCCCAACGCTTTGCGCGATAGTATAGTAATGGCATCCACTATAAATATTTCATGTAATGGCTCAAATACCGGCAGTGCGAAGGTGGGTGTGAAATACGGAACATCTCCTTATACTTATTCCTGGAGCAGCGGTGGAGGTACGAATGCCAATGCCAGCGGCTTAATTGCAGGAGTTTATACGGCAACTGTTCAGGATAATTGTGGAGCATTAACAACAGTACCTGTAACCATAACCCAACCCAGTGCGTTAACCACTGATGTATCTACGCTGGGTATAACTTGTCACGGAAGCACTACAATTGCTACAGCAACTCCTTCCAATGGCAGTAGCCCATATACTTATTCATGGAGCAGAGGTGGAGGCAATAACCCCATAGCCAGTGGACTTAATGCGGGTACTTATACGGTAACGGTTCGGGATAATTGCGGGGCATCCGTTACCGGATCTGTTACCATTACTCAGCCCAGCCCTCTAGCAGCCACAGCTAATGTAGGGGCTAAGGTAAGTTGCAATGGAGGTTCAAACGGACAAGCTAAGGTATCTGTAATCGGGGGAAAAGCTCCTTATGCTTACTCCTGGAGCCCTACTGCCAGTTCTACCTATATAGCTTCCGGACTTTCTTTAGGAACTTATACTGTTAGTGTTACCGACAATAATGGTTGCAACACTACTTCAGCAACAACCATTACACAACCGGCTCTTTTGAGGGATAGTGTGGCAACCATGGGATATCCACTATGTAGCGGAGGAACGGGAAATGCCACCATAGGAGTAAAGGGAGGCACCTCACCTTACAGGTACACATGGAGTCCCAATGTAAGTACTACAGCTTCTGCTGCAGGTCTTAGCGTTCGTGGTTATGCGGTACAGGTGAAAGATGTTAATGGCTGTTATAAGAATGTTGATTTTAGCATATCACAACCTCCCGCATTGCGAGACAGCATAGTGAAATCAGCTACTGTAAATGTAAGCTGTAATGGTTTCAGCAATGGCAGTGCAACGGTAGGTGTGAAATATGGCACTACTCCATATACCTATACATGGAGTCCTGCCGGAGGTAGCAATGCTACTGCTACGGGACTTTCAGCAGGAACATATAGTGTAACGGTAAGTGACGGTGCATGTAGTGTTACGGCATCAGTAGTTATTAGTCAACCCGGCTCATTATCACTCACAGCATCTGTATCAAATGGTATTACTTGTTATGGAAGTTCAACGGGGAAAGCCAAGGTAGCGGTAAGTGGAGGTTCTTCTGCTTATACTTATTCCTGGAGTCCTGTCAGCAGTTCTACTTCCACGGCCAGTGGGCTTTCAGTGGGAACATATACAGTAACTGTCAGTGATAAATGTTCCAACTCAGCTAGTGCCTCGGTGACACTTACTCAGCCTGTTGTTCTGTTTGACAGTGTGGCAAGCCTTAGCCGTCCTGCATGTGGCACGGCAACAGGCAGCGCCGGCATTGGGGTAACAGGAGGCACCTCTCCATACCGGTATACCTGGACTCCTAATGTGAGCACTACAGCTACTGCCACAGGACTTACCAGCCGCAGCTATGTGGTACAAGTGAAAGATGCCAATGGTTGTTATAATAACCTTAGCCTTAATGTAAGCTGTTCTCAGCCAGTAGTGGCTACTTATAAAGCAGAAGCTACTGCAACTTGCTGTCCGATGTCCGGAAATATCAACCTGTATCCTAACCCCAATACCGGGCAGTTTACACTCTCTGGCTTGCAAACAGGTATGGTACTTGAAATCTATGATTATACCGGGAAGAGGATGAGCAGCACTATTGCGACTACTGCAACCATGCAATTAAATATCAGCCAGGCAAATGGTGTTTATTTAATACGCATACTGGATAAAGATGGCAACCTGGTGAGTGAGAAGAAGGTGATAAAAACACAATAAAAATAGTTGACGTAGGGATTGCTTTTAACCAGGTCTCCTTACTTATACACAACGACCGGAATGGATAAAACCATTCCGGTTTTTTATTTATTATAAGCAGCCTATTGTACGATATAATAGTGTGGTAATAGCCTATTTCCAGGAAAGAGAATTATTTTTTTTAAGGCTTTCCAAACGCACATTAAACACGCATAACAATTTCCCTGTACCTTTGAGTTATGAAAAGACCTATAGTCCTGGTGTTTTTATTTACCTGCTTCATATTTTCATGCGCGCTCATCGCTCAGCAAAATAAAGTGGCGCCGGCCCTGCATAAGATAGACTCCCTCTCTACTGTTTTAAAAACTCAAAAAGATGATACCGATAAAGTAAATACCCTGAATAAGCTTGCATGGCAAATGATGAGTATCAGCAATTATTCTCAAGCCGATTCGTTTGCAATAAATGCTTTGCAACTAGCTGAAAAATTAAATTTCACGAAAGGACAAGCTGCTGCATATAACCATATCGGGAGTATTTATTATTATCAGGGCAACTACCTCGATGCACTAAGAAATTATTTTAATGCGTTAAAAATAAATGGAGAAATGGGTGATAGGCAGGATAGAGCTTCTTCCTATAACAGCATAGGGCGTATTTATTGGAAACAGGATGACGACCTCAATGCAGTGAAAATAAATACCGGGGCAGGTGATGGGCAAGCTGTTCCCTCTTCATACAACGATACGGGACGTATTTATTTAAACCAGGGCGACTATCCAAATATTCTTAAAATAAGTGAAGAGATGGGGAATAGGCACGTCATTATCCCTTTCTTTAATAATAGTGGGTTTAATCGGAATCAAAGCGACTATTCTAATGATGTTAAAATAAGTGAAGGGATGTACGATAAGCAAAGTATTGCCACTTCATATAATAATATCGGGCTTGTTTATTGGAAACTGGGTGACTACCCTAATGCGTTGAAAAATTATTTTGTTGCATTAAAAATAAGAGAAGAAATGGGTAATGAAGAAGGTATTTCCGCTTCGTATAATAATATTGGGTTGATTTATTATGAACAGGGCGACTATCCCAACGCCTTAAAAAATCATTTTGCTTCACTGAAAATAAAGGAAAAAAAGAAAGGCGACAAGCGGGATATTGCCTCTTCCTATGAAAATATCGGGCTTGTTTATTGGAAGCAGGGTGATTATGACACCGCACTGAAAGATTATCATATTGCATTAAAGATAGATACGGATCTGGGTAATAAGCAGGGTATAGGTAATGTTTACATAAATATAGCATGCATTTATTTTGACCAGGGTAATTATGCCGAAACCTTAAAGACTC
>Ga0206873_1110_pt1 | contig 26682 bp, 20 predicted proteins | sample Alteio_BWOrgCont_11_FD_152631 | JGI IMG/M metagenome (GOLD analysis project Ga0206873, IMG submission 152631) | Enriched cells from forest soil in Barre Woods Harvard Forest LTER site, Petersham, Massachusetts, United States -... | ecosystem: Environmental > Terrestrial > Soil > Temperate forest >...
GGCCAACGTCCTGTTTCGTCAAATAGCCTTGCCCATGGCGGCGGCAACATCACTCTATTCTTGCCAGGAATTTGTTCGGCGGTATTTTTTTGCACTTCAAACGGTCAAAAAGGTTCTTATTGTTGATATTATTGGTTCTTTAAGCCAGGTCTTCATTCTGTTTTTTTGCTATTGGAAACATCTCTTTAATATACAAATGGTTTTGTATATTATTGCGTTGACCTCGTTTGCTGCAATACTCTGGGGTGTAGTAAATGCCGGAAAGTTACGCTTGCATCATGCACATTTTAAACCGACTCTGAAACGGAATTGGAATTTTGGATCTTGGAATGTCCTTAACACGACATCCGGTATGGTTGCCACACAAGTGGAGGCGATTTTAATCAAGGTTTTTTTGGGTGCTGCTGTGTTTGGCGGCATCCGGGTTATCACAAATTTGGGAAACCTTTTTTTACCGGTTTTTCAAGGGATTCAAAATATGCTGATGCCTAAGGCCAGTCTTATTTTAGAACAATATGGCCAAACCATATTGGCGCGTTACCTGTGGCGCGTAAGTTCTATGGTCGTTTTATTAGCCTTATTTATATTAATGCCGGTATGCCTCTTCAGAAGTCAGCTGGTCATGGTGTTATATGGCAAAGCTTACCTTTATTATGCTAATTTTATCCCTATACAAGTGTTCTGTTTGTTCCTGACTTTAATCAGAACCACTTCGGTGGGACTGTATTTACAAACAATTGAGCAAGTAAAATTTATCTTTATTTTTGGAGCCATAGATTGTGTTGTATCCTTAATGATGCTGGCCTATTTTATCAAACATTTTCATATACAAGGCGTATTCTTGTATTGGGTGATAAACACGTTAATTATATTGATCGGATGGGTGGTTTATACCTTATATATTTCAAGCAACAAAGAGACTTCTGTAGTTGAGGGAGCAGCAGTTGTTGAATAGTTACGCACAAATAAAAATTTCTTTTGTCACGTACGGATATACCAATAACGATTTGTTTGATATTAACAATCCTAACCATAGTCGTGACAATATAAATTACCCTTATTACTACTTAAAAAAAACATTCGCTCAGCATAATATAGACCTTTCGACGGCTGATTTAATTTCTCCTCATCAGGCCAATATAGTTCTTTATTACAATATCCCTAAAAGACTACCTACCAAAGCAGACAAAGAAAAATCTTTTTTATTACTCCATGAGCCGGTCGTTGTTTCACCTAGGCATGGGGACTCAAAAAATCACGATTACTTTCATAAAATTTTTACTTGGAATGATGATTTGATAGATAACAAGCGGTATTTCAAGTATTTGTGTCCCATCGAACCAGTCCGAAATATAGTACGAGATAAGGAGCTTCGCCAAAAACTATGTACCTCGATTAGTGGTTATAAAAGCTCCAGACATCCTTTAGAGCTTTATTCCAAGCGAATTGAATGTATCCGATGGTTTGAAGCTTATCATCCTGAGGCATTTGAATTCTATGGACAAGGATGGAAAAATTCCAGTTTTTTTAATCGCTACATAGTAAGAAAACCTCAATTTACTTCTTATAAAGGAGCCCCTTCTTCAAAGCTGGAGATTTTAAGAAACTACCGATTTGCAATTTGTTTTGAAAATTCCCAGGGGCTACCCGGTTATATCACAGAAAAAATTTTCGATTGCTTTTTTGCAGGATGTATTCCGATCTACTGGGGGGCACCCAATATAACCAACTATATCCCCGAAACCTGCTTTATCGATTTTCGCAAATTTAAAAACTACGACACTCTTTATGACTACATAACTAACATGGATGAGCAAACCTACCAGACCTATCGATATAATATTGAGCAGTTTATTAATGGTCCCGATTTGTTGCCCTTTTGTAGCAAAAGTTTTGCCCATGCACTAGTGAGTCCTATCCTTGAACATTTAGGACTGTAAAACTTATTAAACTGCTGCCAGTGTTTGATATAATGCGGACTGCCAGTCAATGGTCCGAGAAAGTCCCTCTTCAAAAGATATAAAATCTGTTTTACCAAACGCAGCCTTAACCAAAGACATGTCTAACTGAACGTCGGCTGGGGCACCTTCCAATTGATCGGACTCTGCAGGAAAGATGATGGGAACATTTAAAATTTTACCAATGTGCTCTGCCAATTCCCGAATAGTGGTTCGAGAATCGCCTCCGACATTATAAATGGGTTGCGTTCCGAATAATAAAATATTCCAGATAATGTCCACCGCATCAGTGACATAACAATACGTTCTCTTGGCAAGGCCCTGGTCCAGTAAGTTTATTTTTCCATTCAGACCTTTTTCAATAAACGAATTCAACACTCTTTTGTCCCCCGGTTTAGTGCCTGGACCATAAGCAAGTGCCAATCGAGCTGACTTTGCATCCACTCCCAAAGAGCGATAGCTATTGCAAATTGCCTCTCCACAGCGTTTCGCTTCAATATAACACGCGCGAGGATGGGTTGTATTAGTCGTTCCAATTTCTGTCTCCCGGTGAAACAAGCTACCCAGCCCACTATAAACTTCGGCTGTACTGACAAACAAAAATTTCCCGCCCGGCAACAGTCTTTCAAACAGAGACAAAGTAGCGCTTGTGTTAATTTGTATTGTTTCTATTGGATTTTGCATAAACCTGACAGGTTGCCCATAACCTGCCGAATGAATAATATAATCTACCTTGGGAAGCGCCGCACAAAATTGAGAATCGGTTAAATCCCCCTGGTGAAGCTCTATCGGAGAATCTTTAAAAAAAGCTGTTTGATAAGGTAATGGATTCGACCTCACAATAGCAATTACTCTGGCCGGGCCATTTCCTTTTTTTGATAAGTGTCGAAGACTGGCAATTAAATGGATACCTAATAAACCAGAGGCTCCAGTAATGAGAACAGATTTTCCCTTCAAATCACTAAAATCCACACCCCGACAAATTCTTTCGGCATCCTCTTCAATGATATCTACCATTTTATTCATTCAGCAATCGCTCCAATCGGTTACGAATTTCAGTCGGCGTAAAGCCAAGTGCCTCATCATGTTCCTCTACAGTACCATAATGATTTAAAAAAGCGAGTGGGATGCCCAGACAATCTATTAAGGCAGGAGAAGGCCATAACGCTTTTAGAATATCAGCCACTAACCCACCACTATAATAGGGCTCACACAGTAAAATTTTTGATGAAGGACAATTGGTTTTTAAGGTTTCCGTATCAAATGGGGCTAGGCAAGTATAATACAAAACCGTTACATCTAATCCCTGAACCGCCTGTAAAACGGGCTCTAGCAGCGGTCCAACCGCAATAACAGTGGCTTTAGCACCTTGCTGAATGATATTGGCCTTTCCGAAAGTAACATCAAAACTTAACGAATTTTCACGTTCGCTTAAGCGGTAATAAGTGGGATGTGCATTGGCATATCCCTGCTGAAACAGCTGATCAAATTCTTTAGCTGTACCGGGTAATATAATTTCCATCCCTGGAAGATTTTTTAATGTCCCCACGTCTGCGGGACAATGATGTGTGCAACCCAGAGCGGCATAGTCATAAGAGGCCCCTACACTAATAAAATTACCGCCCAGTTGCTGATAGCAAAAATCATCCTTCAACTGTTCCAGACATCTTTCTATCAAAAAAGGGGCAATCGTATGAACAACCGGAATAAATGCCGTTTTAGATAGCCCCGCAGCCACCCCAATAGTTGCCTGTTCTAAAATACCGATATTGTAAACTCTTTCAGGAAATTCTTGAAAGGCTTTTCTAAATCCAAAGACACTGATGTCGCCTAACAACAGGACTAATTGGTCGTTTTGTGTCAACAGTGTTTCAACCGTTTGGACCAATTGTTTGCGCATGCTCATAGCAACTCCTGTAAAAGTTCAACCAACTCCTGTTCGGTAGGAGATTTGTGATGCCAAGCTGGCTCATTTTCCATAGATTTACAGCCATATCCCTTAATTGTTTCTGCAACAATCGCCAGAGGTTTATTTTCGTGTCGGAGGGTTAACGCATCATAAATTTCCTCTTCGTTATGCCCATCAATGGTCAAACTGTCCCAACCAAACGCCTTGAATTTCTCGGAGATATCTCCCATGGATAAGGCTCTATCGGTCGAGTGGTTGTAATCCACCACACAGCATAAGTTGGATAATTGATGGTGGGCAGCCAAAAGAGCTGATTCCCAAATACTTCCCTCATTGCATTCTCCATCTCCCACCAAGCAATAAACCCGATTGGCACTTTTATGAATTTTCAACCCCAGCGCCATACCCACAGCCATCGGGAATCCATGCCCTAATGATCCTGTAGAGGCTTCTATACCAGGGATTTTCTGGGCATGCGGATGGCCACCCAATGGGCTATTGTAGCTCGCAAATTGAAACAATATCTCCAGCGGGAAAAACCCCCGATCCGCTAAAACAGCATATAAGGCTAACGAGGCATGACCTTTACTAAGAACAAATCGATCCCGGTCAAATACATCCGGATGATTCGGGTCAATTTTTAGAACGCGTTGATAAAGCACGGATAAAATATTTAAAACCGAAAAGGCGCTCGGAATATGACCTTCATGAGAGAGGCTAGCCGCTTGTATAATAATACCTCTCAATCGATTCAAGGTGGGTTTTTCTTGAACGGTATCTATAGTGTGTTGTTTTTCTGTAACAACTACGGTTGGTTGGGAACTAAACAAGGCTATAACCCCACTAAACACGACCTGCCTCAACCATCCAGTATATAGAAACAATTTTTAATTGCAAGTGAGGCATTCACTTGGGCTTTATCTCTTCTTCTAATCTTTTAACAATTATTTCCGCCTCAGCTAAATTTGCGGAGATGAGAATCTATTATTAATTTTCTGTACCCATATCCAAAACATAACAATAAGAATCTTGATAAATGATTCTGTTACTGTTTGCCAAACGGTTCAACAGATTCTGAAATTTAAAGGTATTTATAGCCGTACTTCGTATCCAGGGATCCGTAGAAGATATTCTTCCTTGAAAGGCATGAAGGGGGAAATTTTCTTGATCCGAATAGGAATAGGCAATATAACGGATATTTTTTGAACGCAAATATTGTGAGAACTTTTCATCACTGTCCAAAGGAAGACCGGGGGGGAGGCTTGAACTTCCAGGTATATCCATCACAAAAACCGTATTTCTCTTAAAATCCATGAGAAACGGATACGATAAATAGGCCAGTATATTGACATGCCGAGGAATTGCCTCTTGCATGGCATGAATTTTCTCTTGAAAGGCAAGAGCCGTATTTGGTGTCAGGTAAACTGTCCTCGAAAAGGAAGTTTCCGCAGACTGATCCGATTTAGGCGACAAAGCATCATTTTGATAGGGTTGCTGGAAAATCCGGACGGTAGTGCTCAGGTTTTCCATAACCGGCTTAAAAAGAAGGACTATCATGAGACCTGCCAATGCATAAACCATTTTGACTTGTACCGTTGTTAAACATGGTTTGTTTTTGAGTACATGAAGACTCTGTTGGATCAAGAAAATACTGCTGGCAAACAACCCTGAAAAAATATATCGATCGGTTCCTGGTATGATCCACCCATAGAGCACGACTGCCGAGAGCAGACAAGCCGCATAAATACACAACACGGTCGGGTTAATTCGTTCTTTGTAAAACCGCACCATGCCATAATAAAACAAAAATAGGATCAGATTGATGTCAAAATACCGGCTTTTCACAATGCCTAAAGCCTTGAGAATACTATCTTTGAGAGACAAACCATAGCTGGGCGTTAAAACCGTGCCATACACCGACCCATGATAGCCTTTTCCCAACAGGGGGTACAAAAACGTTCCGCAAGAGCGATACATATCCATCATCCAGGGAAGCAACAAAAGCAGGCTTAAACCCGCCACTCCCACAAATTCCTGCCAGGTATATTTTTTTTTCACAATTTTGTAACCGTAATAAGCAAGCAAGGACAGGGCAACCGTGGGTATAAAGTTAGATTTCAAGGCAACCAATGTCGAGCCGATCAGTGCAAAAAGGATAATTCTAAGACGACTCCCAAATTTTGTTTCATCCAGTTCTCCCATCAAGTAAAAAAGTGCATAAAACAGCACGCTTCCGGAAAGAACACTCGATATATTCGTATAAGGCGTTAGAAATGAGATTAGCAAAATACCGCCTAACAAGAGAGGTCGCCGGGTACAGCCTTCTATCAGCATTAATAACAATAAAATAAGCGAAACGCCATGTTCCAAAATATTTAAACTGAATGGATCAGCCAAAGCCAGAATAGTGGCCTGTAAAAAGCTGCTTGCCCCAAGACTACCCTCTATTCTTCTTTGCATAAAAGGATCGGCCCCCATCCCTCCCATGGAGAGGATCTTGCTCGGCAAAACCAAATAGGCATGAAAATCATCATGAAAATTCATCGGCAAAAGGATAGCGGATACCATTTTGATAATAATAATGGCGATGATCAAAATATAAAAAAACAAGGATTGTTTATTTTGAAACTTTAATAAAAAGCCTTTATTACGTAGCAACCAATAAAAAGCTCCAGCGGCCAGAATAGCAATACAAAGTCCCCCGGAAGTCAGCTTAAATAAATTCAGCAATCCCCCCAAGACAACCAGCGAGGACAACCCGATCACCCCCCATAAACCGGGACCCCATTTTCCATTTTTATCGATACAGGTAAGAACAAACCGGCCCATACCCAACAAGGCAACCAGGTATATGATTTCTACGGCAAAATCTTGAAATATCATTAGAAATTAATTGAGGCGAATAATAGGACTGGTGACCAGATTCCGGATAAAGGGAATATCAATCACCGTCGTGGCTGCAAGCACAAAAACAATGACGACAGAAATAAGCACAATGCTTTTCTCCTTATATAATTTTTCCGGGGTTTGAACCTTGGACGCAGGCTTTAAACTGGCCCGCAAATAGCTGGTAAAGAGGATGGCAAATAACGGCAAGGTCAAAAGATATTCGGCCCTGTATTTCACCAGAAAAATACCCAGGAAAAAGGCCGCCAATAAAGCATACAGAAAAGCAGAAATCAGCAAAGAATTGTCCGTGTATTGCTTAAAAGATTTGCGATACGCAACCAGTGACTCCATCCCGGCAGATTTCATCACAAACCGATATTCAGCAAATCGCTTTAATGCCATCAGAAAAGCACCACCCATCCAATAGGTAAACAAAAGGCTTACAGGCGGTAGAGAAAAGCTACTGACAGCAGCCCAGCCCAATAAAAGCCGAATGGGATTGTTAATCGCTTCAAATAAAACATCCAGATATGCTTTGTCTTTTGTCCGGAAGGGCTGTACATTATAGGTTAAACCACTCAATAAAAATAAAATGGCGACCCCAAAAAACAAATACGAAATTTTTAACGCAATAACCAACCCTAAAAGAACCAAAACTGCATACTCACCCTGAACAACTGCGGAAGATAACTGATACGTCGCAGCAGGACGCTTATGTTTTACCGGATGATGGGCATCAAACTCGGCATCCAGCCATTCATTAATGACATAATTCGCCGAAGCAATACAACATGTGCTAATAATGCCAGCCCCCACAGCAATAAGGATATGAAACAAGGAACCATGGGGCACAAGCAGTAATGCCAAGGCAACACCCGGCAACATAAAGATTTGCTTAAACCAGTGATCGGGGCGTGTTAAAAGCAAATACTTGTAAAAACTCGGCTTTTTTAAGCCTGCCTGTGGATATACAACTTCTCTCATGCTCAGCAACTCCCCAAGGACCTATTTGACGGTAGTATGATACTGTAATTGATACCCCTTTGCAATACCGTCGCAAGACTTACTTAGTCTTCCTTAATTATATTTGACCTCGGCAATACTTTGCGCTATTGCTAATAATGTCGAAAGGACGTCGTGAGCCGGATAGATGTTTAAAAAAGCCCTTATTACTGGGATTACGGGACAAGATGGGTCTTATCTTGCGGAGCTTCTGCTGGAAAAAGGCTATGAAGTGCATGGGATTATTCGCCGCTCCAGTTCTTTTAATACCGGCAGGATTGAACATCTATATCAAGACAGCCATTCTGAAGATATCCACTTGCGTCTCCATTTCGGCGATTTGTCGGATTCTTCCAATATTTCACGCTTGCTGGAGAAAATTAAACCCGATGAAATCTATAATTTAGGAGCACAAAGCCATGTGCGGGTCAGTTTTGATATCCCTGAATATACCGGAGATATTACAGGACTGGGTGCACTGCGGATGCTCGATGCCCTGAAGGAAACTCAGATTCCAGCCCGCTATTATCAAGCATCTTCCAGTGAAGTCTTTGGGAACGTGCAAGAAATTCCCCAAACTGAGAAAACGCCGTTTTATCCCCGAAGCCCTTACGGTTGTGCCAAGGTCTATGCCTATTGGATGACAGTGAATTATCGCGAAAGCTATGATTTATATGCCTGTAATGGGATTCTTTTCAACCATGAATCACCCCGCCGTGGAGAAACGTTTGTCACTCGTAAAATAACCAAGGGGTTAGCCCGAATTGTTGCCGGAAAAGAAGACAAAATTTATTTAGGAAATCTTCAGGCAAAAAGGGATTGGGGCTATGCCAAGGACTACGTTGAAGCCATGTGGTTGATGTTGCAGCAAAACGAGCCAGATGATTATGTCATTGCAACCGGTGAAACCCATTCGGTCCAAGAGTTTCTTGAAACGGCGTTCCAAATGGTTGGGTTAGACTGGCAAGATCATATTGCACTGGATCCTCGATATTTTCGTCCCGCAGAAGTGGACTTGTTAATTGGTGATGCCTCCAAAGCCAGGGAAAAATTAGGGTGGCAGCCCAAAGTAAAATTCAAAGAATTGGTCAGGCGGATGGTACAAGCCGACTTGCAAGCTGAAGGCCTGGATACCGACTTAATTATGGCAGCTGTGGTGGCCTGATCTGTGATGGATAAACATGCCTCCATATACGTGGCTGGCCATCGCGGGCTCGTGGGATCACATATATATCAGCATCTACAAACCCTAGGGTATACAAACGTGCAGGTTCAAACTCGGCTGGAGTTAGACTTAACCTGCCAAGCAGATGTTGAACAGTTTTTTCAATCATCCGGTATTGAGTATGTCTTTCTGGCAGCCGCCAAGGTGGGCGGTATTTTAGCCAATGATGTGTATGCAGCCGATGCCATCCGCGATAACCTTGCTATTCAACTCAATGTGATTGATGCTGCTTATCGCCATAGGGTTAAAAAATTATTGTTTTTGGGTTCATCTTGTATTTACCCTAAGCTTTGCCCACAACCTATTAAAGAAGAGTATCTGTTGACCAGCCCATTGGAACCCACTAATGAGCCTTATGCCCTTGCAAAGATTGCTGGGATTAAAATGTGCCAGGCTTACCGAAAACAATACGGCTTTAATGCCATCTGCCTGATGCCTACCAACTTGTATGGGCCAGGAGATAATTTTGATCTGCAAAACTCCCATGTCTTGCCTGCCATGATTCGCCGTATCCATGAGGCAAAACACGCTAATCTGCCAGAAGTCACTTTATGGGGAACAGGCCAGCCTCGACGTGAATTTTTACATGTGTCCGATTTGGCTGATGCTTGTATCCACTTAATGCAATATTATGAAGAAGAGGATATTATTAATGTGGGGGTTGGGCAGGATATTTCCATCCGTGAACTTGCGCAATTAGTGTGTAAAGTAGTGGGCTATGTTGGTAATATTAAATATGATACAAGCAAGCCCGATGGAACGCCCCGGAAATTACTCGATATATCAAGGCTGCAAAGTATGGGATGGCATTCCAAAATTGATTTATATGAGGGTATTATGCAAACCTACGCCTGGTTTTTAGAGAATGTCTCCGTATTAAGGCAGGAAGTTAAAATATAAAAAGATGATTATTGTTAAGATGCGGGGTGGCTTGGGCAATCAACTATTTCAATACGCCTGTGCTAGATTCCTATCGGTTAAAACTGGACAATCCATTTTAATGGAACGTTCCTTTTTTACCCACCACCCGGAGAGACCTTATCAATTGAATCATTATATTAATCAAGAACAATTTCTTTCGGAAAAACAGTATTTCAGGCTGCGTATGGGAAGAGCCCTAGAATGGCTTACCGGTGTCAATCCAATTGTTCCGGTTCGTTACTATAAAGAAAAAAGCATTTATTATGATCCGATTGCGGTTGAGTTGAAGAAGGGGATTTATTTAGATGGTTATTGGCAATCTCCGAAATACTTTGAAGGTATTGAAGAGGTTCTGCGCAAAGAATTGATTTATAAGCGAACATTGAGTCATGCTGCATGTCTTACACTGGAACAGATACAAACTAAACATTCCGTCGGTTTACATATACGGCGAGGGGATTACTTATTGCCTTCCTTTAATGCTGTTCACCCTGTTCTACCGGCGTCCTATTATCAACAAGCAATAGAAGTACTAGCTCATCAATTTAAAGATTTACATTTCTTTGTATTTTCTGATGATCCCGCTTGGGTACAAGCTCATATCAAACTCTCTTATCCAGTATCCTATATAGATAACTCTCAAAATGCCCTGGAAGATTTTGAACTGCTGAGAGCCTGCAAGCATAATGTTATTGCCAACTCAACATTTAGCTGGTGGGCAGCATGGTTAAATACTTATCCTCAAAAACAAGTGATTGCTCCTAAATTGTGGATTAAAACGGATACCAATGCCACTCGAGATTTAATTCCTTTAAGCTGGAAGCTCCTGGAAGCCACCCCTTAAAAGCGGAACTTCACCAAAATGATGCGCCTGATAATGATTCCATCTTGCGGACATCCAGAGGGAGGTGAGGCAAAGCAATTCAGGGTTAAAAATCAAGCTGGCGGGAGAGGCTTCCTCGGTTCCCTTTATTAAAAAATGGAGCAGAAACAATAAACAAACCAGTCCCATAGCGGACTGTCTATCGTGGCGTAGAATATAAAGGATCTGTCGCAGGTAGGTGATATAAATACCCAACAACAACAGTAGGCCAACCAATCCGTAAGCATACAGGACGTTGAGTACCTCATTGTGCAGGTGCATAAAGCCGACAAGCAGTGGTACGGAGTTTGTGCCATGCCCAAATATGAGCAACGGGAAGTTCTCAGCCATCGCCGATAGGGCAGGTTGCCACAACTGAACCGTTCTACCATCCAAGGTGGTATAATCGTACGGACCATTCAAACTTTGGCTCAGCATGGGAATCGCAAGCGCAATACTCAGAGTTAATAAAAGAACAAGAGGTTTTTTAAAAGAAAATTGCTGACTAGAGTAAAGAAATATAATCATACAAATGACTAAGCTGGTTATTGCTGTTTTGCTTACCGAATCAACCAGTGAAAAGATCAATAGCATAAGTAGAATCACTAAAACAATTTGAAGCCATTTTTTTTCTGTATCTACCAGTAAATGTAAAACCATTAATGCGGCAAGACCGGTTATAACACCGACGTAATTTGACGTTACTTTTGCAAATGTATTAACATGCAAGCTAAAGTACCCCATAGACAGCATGTAATACATTATGATGATACATGTAGAACAGACCCCGATAATATAGCCCCAAAAGGCAGTCTTTACCAACTTTTCGATAGGGGTGATGTGGGCTATTGCAAGAATGGTCGCCAACACAACCATCTGAGAGAGCAGGATGAGTAAATCAGAATGACTGTCAATAGCAGGAGACCACAGTGTGGTTAATGCACACCAAAATAAATAAATCCATAAACACTTTATGGGTAGCGGCAGAGGGCCAAACAACATTAGCAAAATAATATTGACACCTCTTGGCTTAAAAATCCATGAGGCCAGAAGCAGTAAAAAAACACCGGCATAAACCACACCCCAATATTCCTGCTCACAATTTGCCGCTAGAGCAAGGAGCATGGCGCCTCTGGCAAAGAATAAGATACCAATGATCAAGCAAGGCAAATAAGATAAGGGAATTCGTAAGCGAAGATTCATGTCAGCTGCCCGTACTCCACTTTAAGCACAATAGCAGACGGATCAGCCGATTTTTGGACGCGCCTTTGCCGATATTGCTCCATGGGCTCAACAACCTGCCAAGTGATAACACCCGCTATGGCAAATGTTACAACACAACAAATCAAAACAAACCAGCTTTCGGCAGTCTGTTGCAAAGTAGGGAAACAAGCCTGAACAACCGCAATAACCAACATATGACATATATAGATAGGATACGACAACTCTCCCACCAGCCGATCCCAACGGCTATGCCGGGTGGCGTTAAACACAAAAGGGAGGCAGGCAAAAATAATACCATAATATATAGTATGCCGAAGTACCGTAGCAAAATGGATAAACTGAAAAGCTAAAGTGCATCCAAATAGAATAAACAGAGGGGCATATTTCTGCCATGGTTTGAGAGGCGTTTCTCGGACCCGACAATAGATATGATAAGCCACAGCGCCCAATAAAAACAAACTAAGTTCAGACGGAAAAAATCGATATAGCCAAGGATCCAGGTAAAACCCCGACATTGCCAATACTGCCCGAATTGTCACACTAAGCAAAATGATCAAGCCAATGCGCTTGAGACTTTGACGCACAATAAATGGAGCTATTAAATAAAACAATAATTCAACCCCTAACGACCAAGCTTGCGGGATAGCCAGGTAATTATGAGCCGGTATCGGGCTTGTTGTTAAATCATGAGTAAAATAAAGCGAACCCTTCGGCGCATTAACACCTAAAAACATGACAATATCTTGACCAAAAATTATCAGATTTGTTAATAGAAGGAAAAAAGCGGGCACTATTTGCAAATGTCTCCCTTGGGTAATCCATGTTTGTAATATCAAGGCATTATGGCTAGTCCAATAGCTGATGCTACAAACAACAACTGTTAACAGTAAGACAACCCAATAAGTTGGAAACAAACGTAGAAAGCGATTGAAAATAAAGAGCCGATAGGCATTTTCTCCCGTGTATTTTTCATTCAAAATGAGTGACATGTAAAAACCTGAAATCATATAAAATGTCTGGACCGCGGTCACTCCCCCAATTAATCCCAAACCGAACAATTTACCGGTATGCGCTAAAATAACGGCCAAGGCCAGTAAAACACGAAACACTCCCATAAAAAGACATCCTTTTTATACGATTTACAGGCTAAAGTTAACCAAAGCTTATCATAACCTTTAGTTAAGAGTCATGAGGAGCTTGGAATTTTCGATGGTTCGTTGATAGATGGCCATCAGGGCTTGATAGCTGTATTCTTGGTTAAAATAGCGATGCACCAGTTCATACCCCTTTTTGCCAAAGGCTAAGGCTTCTTGAGGATTGTCCCATAGCCGTTTGACTTGTTGCGCCAGCATGTCCCAATCGTGAGGTTCAAACAATAGGCCTGTTTCTTCGGAATGTATGAATTCCGGGACACCACCATTATTGACCCCAATGACCGGTTTGCCATGAAAGAAGCTTTCCTGCACTACCAGCCCGGCACTTTCAAACACCAAGGACGGAATAATAACCCCATAGCTGTTATTGTAAATTTGCCATAAGGCCTCACCAGACTGCCAAGGCAGAATCTCGATATGGGTTAAGCCATGATCGGCAATATAACGTTCAAGCACCTGCCGTTCAAAACCATCTCCCACTATTTTTAAAGGGATTTCCGGAAAACCGGCAAAAACCTTGATCAGCTCCATAAAACCCTTAATACGTTCTAGGCGTCCAACCGCTAAAAAATAGGATTGCTTCGGTACAGAATTTAAATCGACTTTGCAATCCAATAGTGCAGGATTAGCTGGATTGTAGAGCAATTGGACCTGATTTGCTTTAACAAAGTTTGCTTTGACAACCAGATCCATTAATGCCTGACTCGGGACGGAAAACAGATCAACCACATCAGGCAGTTGCCTTACCTGATTAAACTCCTGAAGCCAATAATAACGAACAATAGGATTTTGGAAGCAATGATACTTAATAGATGATTGTCCTAAAGGGGTCTCGCGCGAGCAAATCCCGTCACATACCTCCAAATCCCCCCCTTTTAACAGAAGCTTGTTGGGACATACAAAATAACAGCCATGAATGGTATAAAGTGTGGGTATTCCTAATTGTTGCGAAACCTTAAACAATGAGGGTCTCAAAATAAAATCCTTAAAATGATGGCAGTGGATAATATCGGGTTTAAAATCCTGAATTGCTTCATAAAACCGATGCCGCAATCGCTTTCGCCAAAAAGCCCTGTCTTCTACTTGTACCAGGCCGCGTGCAAGCTTAAACCGAAGGCCGGAACGTTGTTTAAAGTTTTTTAGAATGTCATCATACCCAAAATAGTGTGGTACTGGGCATGAGATATGCTCAGGATTAAACCGGGCACTAAAATGCGCCACCTCGTGTTGATAGTTGAGCAGAATTTCGGTTTCCTGAGTAAAGACAGTGTCCGCCCCACCGGTATTATGCCTTGCACTGAGTAATAGAATCTTCATCCTGATAGTTTATCAGGCATTGTCAGAAGAATCCAAGTGTAATAGGGTATTGAGGTGACCAATCTACAGAAACCTAAAATCGTTTTGACGGTCCAGGAATACCAATTTGGGGGAGCCTCCAAACAGGTATTTTGGATTATGCAATCGCTTTTGAAACGTGGTATGGATGTCGTTTTAATTACCAATGCCAGAGATACTTGGCTAGGTCAGCAGATTCGAGAAAGTGGGCTGAATTTTAAGGTCTATTACACATCCTGGATACAGCGGGATTTTCACCTTATCAAAGATTTGTTAAGTTTGTTTTTTATTATGAGCGTCTTGAGGAAAGAAAAGCCCGATTACCTGCTGCTTGCCGGCGCCAAGTTAATTGTGCAGGGTTCGATTTTGGGATGGCTTTGCCGAATACCTCATCGGTTTGCACATCTTCATGGGCTGGGTACTTATCCTAAAAGCCCTGTTTATCCAATTATGCTTTTTATGAACCGCTTGTCAGGTAAGTTGGGGACAACATTTATTACCGTTAGCCAAGATGATTATCGTACCTTGCTTAAACATCAAGTGGTTCCGCCAGCACAAGTCCGCACTGTCTATAACGGCATTGAAATTAACAAGATACAGCAAGGCATAAAAGGGCGATTTCGAAAACAATTTCATATCCCAAAAGACGCCTTTGTGGTTGCCATGATTGCCCGTTTGGCCTCGCAGAAACGATGTGATGACTTTATCCGGATTATGGTAAAGCTATGTCAACAGTATGACCACATCTATGGATGTCTGGTGGGCGATGGGATACTAAGAGTATCGCTTCAAAAGCAAATTGATCAAACAGGTTTTTCAGATCGTATTTTTATTTCGGGCTTTATCGAAAATATGCCAGATGTATATCAGGATATTAATTTATCTGTCTTAATGACCCACTACGAAGGCCTGCCTATTACCTTGTGCGAAAGTGCGGCAAATGGTATACCGATAATTGCAAACCCTGTCTGTGGCAACCCGGAAATCGTTTTACACGGGGTTAACGGGTATCTCGCCGAGAATGTGGATGAGGCGGTCAATTACGCCCGGCTGTTGATCCATGATGAAGCGCTTCGCAGGCAATTTGGTGAACATGGTAAACGAATTGTTTACGAGCATTTTGATGCCACAAAGCAGACAGAATACCTGTTGGATACGATTTTGTTGCCAGAACAACAGATTTTAATGGCAACAGAAGCGTACGCTCTTGATTATTCAACCCCGCTCAACATATAATGTGGCTCATGTGCAGACAGGTGATATGGATAAGATGAATACCTCCATCGTTCGGGCACCCTACGCTTATGATGAAGTTCATGAGCTGGATGCCGGGTTTTTGGTCCGACTTTTTAAGCACAACAGGCTCAAAATAGTCAGCGTTGCCTTGGGGATTTTTATAGTCGGCGCCTTGTTTTCACTTTCCAAACCGGAACACTATGTTTCAGAATCAACCGTATATCTGAACACCAAGGATATTCCAGGTGTTATTAAGGACTCCAACATGGTTACTGCCCTTGACAAAGGGGGGATTGGGTTGGATTTGGATCCATTCAAAAGTCAGTTGACTTTGCTTCAACATCCTTATTTGCTTCAAAAAACTTTCGAAGCTATACAACAGCAGCTGCATCTGAAGCAGATCAAAAGCAGTGAAGAGCTGAAAGGCATTATTACTCCTAAAAACATACCGAGTACGGAGTTTTTCCAATTGAGGGCAAAATGGACCACACCTGAAACAGCTCAGCGTATTGCACAAATTTATTTGGACACTTATCGCACTATTGCTGAAGGCATGAACAAGGCTCCTTTAGAAGCCCGACAAACGAACTTGGAACAACAACTCACCCTGGCACAACAACAGCTGGACCAAATCAATTTGCTCTTTCAAAATTACAAGCAATCCAATAAAGTCATTAATCCCGATGCTGAAGAGACCCTGATTTTAAAACAGTTTATGGACTCTAAAGATCAATACGCCAAGGATAATGCTAAACTTGCCGCCTTGCAGTCTCAAAGCCAACAGCTTCAGGGGCAGCTTCATCTAGACCCTCGAAATGCACTAAATGCGGTTGCAACTGGTACAGGGTCTAGTCTTTATCCATCTATGCTTGCCGAGTTGAATAACTCGCAACGGCAATACAAGACTCTATCGTCACTTTACACGCCTAATATGCCTCAAATGAAACAATTACAAGATAAAATTAGTACCTTAAAAAAGCAAATTGCTGACTATGAAAAATTGACGCTGGGCAGTCAAGCCGGTAAAACCCCCGTGGTCATTATGGATAACGTGAGAAACGATCTGGTCAAAGATTTGGCAACCACAGAAGTAGAGCATGCATCAGTAGCACAGCAGCAAAGGGTTGATAGTCAGCATATTACAGCTTTGCAAAATAACCTGCAACAGTTTCCTGCAAAAGAAGGGGCTTATATCAACCTACAATTGAAACAGCGTTATTGGATTAACGTGGTAAAACAATTGAAAGATAGCTTGGCGGATGTGACTATCCAGCGGCAATATTCAAAAATATTTGTGTTATCTCCTCCCACACTCCCCACAAAACCGGCCTTTCCGGACCATATACAACGATTGCTGCTACTGGGGATATTCTCTTGCTTGGCCTCGTTGACGATTATTCTCGGGCCGCAATACTTGAAAACTATCCGTAGATCATATGTTGAAAATACTTTGGGAGTTCCTGTTCTGGCAATCATACCGTGGGTATCAGCAAAAGCCACTGCCCAAGATCATCAGGCTATTGTAACGGCCTATGAAACATTGGCGTTAAATCTGAATTCATTATCTGGTATACACCAGCAGAAGGCTTTCGCAGTCACTTCTTTGTTTTACAATCACCGCAAAGATGTCAGTATGCTTGTCAACATGGCCAAGTCTTTGGGTGACCTGGGGCAACGCGTGTTACTGGTGGAAGCAAATCTTCATACGCCTAAACTAGCACAGGCATTTGGATACTCCTCTGGAAAAGACGGCCTGTTTAAAGTATTAGAAGATGGCCAAGCGGATTTTCTTCAGCAGGTTCAATATCACATTCGACCTATTGCTCACTACAGACATCTGGATTTTCTGGATGCAGGCATATTAACCCACAGTGCTTTTAAATATTTTAATCACAAAGGATTAGAACCTGTTATCGAAATGTTAAAAACCCAATATGACTGGATTTTGTTTGATGTTCCTCCACTATTGGAAAATACTGATGTCATGGCGATTTCCAACAAACTGGATGGGATATTAGTGTTTGTTGAAAATAATGCCACTAAGGATCAATTACAAACAGCATTAGAAAAAATAACAAAGATTCGTGTGACTGTAAGCGGATGTATTCTACGAGAGATTCCCTCAGGGAGTAGTGGTTATGTACCTCATCCTTCTCTTCTGGAAAATTGGGATACATCCGCCGCCATTTTTGATCCTGTTTTTGCTGCTTAGGATGATAATGGAAAAACAACCCAAAGTAACAGTTTTGATGACGGTATACAATGGGGGCCATTATATTCAGGAATCTATTTTATCAATTTTGCGCCAAGACTTCCAGGAATTTGAACTGCTCATTATGAATGATGCTTCTACCGATGAAACGGTTCAATATATTCATGCCCTAGCCGATCCGCGAATCCGTCTGGTAAACCTTGAAAAAAATATAGGGCAAGCGCCTGCCCTCAATCAAGGAATGGATCTGGCTAGAGGGGATTATATTGCCCGGATGGATGCCGATGATATTGCCCACCCGAAGCGGCTTTTACTTCAATTTAAATTTATGGAAACCCATCCTTCAATTGTGCTTCTAGGGTCGACTACAATACCCTTTGGTCAGAAGAGGAATGATTCTGCTGGACAATATCCCATGCCCCGATACCCTATGCAGAGGTGGCGATTCCCCATAGAACACGACAGAATTCAGGCTGGAATGCTATTGGGTTGTCAAATGTCTCATCCCTCTGTCATGATGCGGCGGACATTTTTTGATCAACATGGTTTGCGTTACAACCCAAGTTATCAACCAGCGGAAGATTATGATCTCTGGACACGAGCTATGGAATACGGGAAATTGGCTAATCTAAAAGATTCACTTTTGTATTATCGTTGTCATGCTTCACAGCTGAGCAGTCAGAGAAGAGATTTACAATATACCAATGCCAGACGTGTCCGACAACACCTGTTTGATAAATGGTCGCAAAATTTCTCCGAGGCCGAGCTATCCTTACATGAAGCGATTGCCTGTGGTCAATTTACGCCAAGTGTGCACTTCTTGGAAGAAGCACACACATGGTTTGACAAGCTCCTGGAAACCAACCGTAACGTACCGTTTTTTAATCAGGGCGCATTGAAAGAAACCCTGGCTTTTCATTGGTTGAAGCTGAACCTGAAACACCGGAGTTTGGGGCTGAAAACATGGTCCTGCTATCGACACTCCGGCTTAGGGAAATTTTACTTGGCAGATCGTCCATGGATGAATCCGCTGCTTTTTTTGGCTGGGGCAACCTATTCGTCAAAGGCTGTATTTGGTAAGTAAGCCGGAATGTTGGGGAATAATTTCCCCCAAACGCCTCTAGGCATACTTATCAACTGGATCCATACCATTTGAAAGGACTTCAAAGCAATGGGGAAAGCCATACAAAACACAGCTTTCACAATCCATAATTCCAGACCAATTGACCAATTCGCAATGTAATACAAATCACTTTCCGTACGGGATGCAATTTGCTCAATGGCCAAGTTAGGGTGTACCACGTGCGAATAGCTCATCCAGCCTGTACGAATGGCATGACGACACTCGTAATAAGGTAGTCCTTGCGTTTTAAATTTTTCCACAAAACAGGCTCGTTCCGGACGAGGGCCTATTAAACTCATATCGCCTTTTAAAATATTAATCAGCTGCGGCAACTCATCAATACGCGTGAGACGCAAAAAATTCCCCAACAAATCCGTTCTTCCATCTTCTTCACTGGCCCAAAGCGGTCCACTGCATTTTTCCGCATCCACCGGCATCGTCCTAAATTTTAAAATACGAAAAGGTCGCTCATGTTTGGTGAGTCGCTCCTGAGAATAAAAAATAGGACCCTTCGAATTCAACTTAATCAAGACAGCCGTAGCAATGAAAAACGGAGAAAACAGTAAAAGTAACCCTGTAGAAAAAATAATATCCAAGACTCTCTTCAAGGATTCATTAACATTGTTAACAATCATAAATACAAAAATCCGTCACTACCCAAGACAAGTACCTCTCCTATCACTTGTTTGTAACGCATCATATCAAAAGGGGGTTTAAACTTCAACTATAACCTTTACGTTAGGCTTAGGGCAACGCTATTCTTTTGAAAAGTACCCGGCTCGAAGCACCGAGGTATCCGAAACAAACATCACACCGGAGTTTTCATGAATAAAAGGTCCCATTTGAGCGATGATTCTTTCAATACTTTCCTCCGAAGCAACGGCAACCAACATGATATAACTGTCTTTTTCATTAAATATTAAACGCCCCCCATGAAACCCGTGGTGACCTTTACCGCAAATATCGCGAACTATTGTATAACCTGTAACACTGGAGTCATTGAGTATTTCTTCAAGATATTTCAACAAATCCCCACGAATAATCACTTCAATTTTTTTCATTGGATGTAAATGTATGTTTTCCATTGGCTTTCCTCCTATACATGCGGACTACTGTACGATATCGAACGTTGTTCATTAAAATCCAATCTCTGCCATCCACCGCCCGGTTTATAGCGATGGTAAGCCTCTTGGTGGGGGTCAAGAACCATTAAAGAAACCCACTCGTTATTAAACAGGTTTTGCAGCATGGAATGACGATAGATAATTTTCTCTAGCCACCCTAATGGCGCCATTACAATAACCGTTAATCGAACAGGCTCGTGATACAAAGAGCCTTCCACACGCATCACTGATTGCAGAGGCAAGCCGATTTGTAAATCCCCGGCATTTCCTAACATCGTACCGAATTGTCCCACCACATTATGCAGTACTTTCGTCCCACTTCCAAAGCGCACGTTATCCAGCGCAGAAAAGAAATATTGCATGTTGATCCATTGGGCAACAATCAGGGGGGCTGTCAATATGACTTCCAGAGAATTTCCGTCCGTATCACATTGCCAGTCATACGAATGTAAAAATGCCCTTCCACCCAAATCGACTCCTTCCGTCAAAGATCGGGGAGCCGCTATAAAAGCACCATTTCCGGCCGTTGCCCATTCCGGTCGAATTTGAGACCAATCCACTGTATTTTTAATCAGATCCGATTGGTCTAAAGAGACTTTCCTTACTTTGCAGTTCAAGGCAGCAGCTTGTTTGAAATCCTCTATTAATACGGCCAAATCATCACGAGATTTAAAAGGAACTTGATGTAGGTTTGTGATAGTTATTTCGTCAGTCACGGTGTTGTGTTCAGCAGATAAAAAAAGCGTTTCCGGCGGAATATGAATCCCTCTTAATACCAACTCATCTCGAACTGAGGCATTATTCAGAATTTCGGCCAAAAGCCGTGCATTGGCCTCGCCATGATGCCCACCACAGGCCACGCAATCCAAAGCCGATGCATAAGGGTTGTTATCTACTTGAGCCCCATGACCACATAACAATACAAAAGGCCTAAAATTGTCTTTTAATCCCATCACTGTTAAGGTTATTTCCGCATAATAAACTTGCTCTGCCAAGCTAATACCTTTGGCCATGCCGGCGTATTCAGGTTCAGGATATGCTTCCGGCAATATCAGTGGTCTAGTGTTAAATGAAGGAGCAAAACGCGACAACTTATTATAAGTTATGGGCATAAATGTTTTACTGATCATGGGAATCACATGAAAAATGCCAAGGGTTTCCACATACCCGAAAGTAGTCGTCATGTGCTTTTTCATCCCTAACAAAATAGAAGTGAAAGTTGTATAGACACCCTTCAGTAATTGCTGACGGTTTGCCTTTTTTAGATCTTCGGTAACCGGAACTTCCTCAATTTCATAACGAGGCTTAAGTAATACCGGACATAGGTCTTGAGACTGCTCCTCTCCGTAGGGCTTAAAGCGAATCGGAATCCCAAAAAAACCTGCAAACCCAAATGTTTCAATATGACCCAAAGTCTCCAAAGATCTTCTTAATGGCTCAGAGCGAACATCGATACAAAAAACGGCTTGGGCCAATAACCTTTTTTCTTTTGGAATTACGGAATTATTCTGGGAAAGCTTGCTTAATAAATCCTCTTGATAGGAAGCCTCTAAAGCAGTCACAAAGATCTGCAACTTATTTATCGATTTGCTTTGTATAGCTGCTGGAAGATCCTCTTGGCGAAGACCCAACGCCCATTCATAACAAAGGCGAATAAGAATATAATCTGCTAAAACATGTTCTTGTTCTCTATCGGAAAACCACCGCATATATCCCACCCAACCCGGAAGTCGTGCGAGATGCGCCATAAAGTAAGGCTTAGGAGATTCGATGCCCAGTGCATTTAAAATCCATACAATCGCCTCATAAGAATCTCTTGGAAGCGTTTTAAAAAGAGTTTTTAATTGTTTTCTGTGCGCTGAAGATACATGATTGTCGTACAAAACCAATTGTTTCCAGGCTTTAAAAAACCCTTTTTTACGATTCGGCATGGCCCAAACGGCTTGCCCTCTGTCCAAATAACAGGCGCACCATTTCACCATTTGCTCATCCAACCATGTCTCTTCAGGTTTTGAGTTAAGAATATTATGATTTGAAGTTGACGTTAAAGACGCCAACAAATTCCCCCAATGCTTGTCCACATCTGAAATATTTTGGGCTTTGCAATATTCTTCCAGGTGTAAACGTAAGTAATAATAAGGGCGCGATCCGGGCTGAAAGAAATTTTTCAACATGGAAAAATCTTCCGGCATTTTCCAGCGAAGTTCTCTTTCAGCCATATTCAGGGCCTCAAAAAAAGATCGGTCTTCAAATTGCAGCAGTGGATTACATGCGATAAAGGTTTGTAAAGGCCAAACTGTCACAAAAGAGCGAGAAACCTGATCTAATGACGCTTTAATGATAGAGGCCTGAACAGAGACACTCATCATAGAATCGCATCTCTATGGGTATAGATCGTTACACCACCAGGTTTGCTACTCAAATTTAAAAGCCTGACATAAAGCCGGTTAAACACTGGATTTGCGAATCCTAAAAGACGATTTTCCGCTAACCAAACTATCCCAAAACCCAACACAAAAGCCGTCATTACGAGGGGCCACATGAAAGATGGGATGGGTTCTAAGGTTTTCACATCGCTTCCAATTAAAGCAACCATGCCATACTCAAAAACCAAATATAATAAAGGAATCGCCACACCCATTCCCAAGGCAATGCCTATTTTAGCTTTGTATTGAATATCCGATCCCGCTAAACCCAAAAACGTTTGCAGCATGGTGAGCATCGGAAAAATTAAAAGAAATGAATTCATGCCTTTCAGCGGGTAGTTCAGGATGTAGCAACCTGCCAACAGAAATAAGGGAAACAGCCAGAAAACCAAGGCTTTGTTATTACAGGAAAGAGGCTTTTGTCTCTTTTGAATCACCGAACCCGAGCCCAAAAACAAGGAGGATTTAAAAAGACTATGCGCAACCAAGTGAAAAAGCGCAGCCGAAAATGCACCTAAACCACATTGCATCATCATAAACCCCATTTGCCCCATCGTGGAATAAGCCAAGTACCGCTTTATATCGGTTTGCACCAACATAGCCGCTGCGCCAACGATACTGGTTAGAACTCCCGCTACTAAAACCAACTGTAAAGGCATCGGAAAATGGGCATAATAGGGCGACAACCGAGCCAACAAATAGCCGCCCGAATTGACAAACCCCGCATGCATAATTGCAGAAACAGGCGTAGGGGAAGCCATGGTATTGGGTAACCATCGGTAGAAGGGGATATTGGCTGTTTTTGTCAAGGCGGCAATGGCAAACAGAAATCCCGCAGATTGGAAAAAAATAGAAGCCGGCAGATGCGCTGTAAACAACTGGCTGAGACTTGAAATACCCAATGCTTGCAGGCACAGCACACCCAACAGAAACGCAACATCTCCTATTAAAAAAGATTTTAAAGCGAGCTGGGCTGCTGCTTTAGCAGGGGGGAAATTATGTTGACATCGAAAAAGCACCACCAAAGAAATAGACATGGCGACCCAACTCGCCGCCAACACCCATAAATTATCCGAAGCCACAAAGGCCAGCAGTGAGAATATCAGCAGAGAAAGCTGACAAAAATAACGGTTATAAAATTTTTCAGCCTGCATATAGGCAATGGAAAAAGATTGAACGACAAGACTAATCAATGAAATCAAGGTTAACATAATACTGCTTAAATGATCGAATCGAAACCCGAAAACAGTCTGTGAACCATGACAGAAGATATAAACCATGGCAAAAACTTGTGTTATAAAAGTTAACCCAGCAGCCAGCTTAACCACTGTGATGGTTTTATTCCGTTGATACTCCCCCAAACCCATTAAAATCACGGTCTGAAGCAGGGGGATCAGCATAAAAAGCGGAAGTATGGTCATAAGGCCCAGTTTAGCAAAAATAGGGAGCTTGCCAAAGTGTGGCATTGATCTATAATCGAAGCAACCATGTCAGGGCATGAAAGGAACAACTGTATTAATGGCCACATGCTCTGCGTTTTTATTGTTTGTGTTGATGATGCTACTGATGGGGGTGTTTGTAAAATTTGCGGCATGGGTATTATCTCGTAAGGATATTTTATCTTGATGCTGCTGTTTTTAGGATTTGTTGTGATGGGCCTCGGCATTTATTTAACTGCCGTCATGCTGTTTCCGGAGAAATTTTAGATGTTGCCTGTATCCGCATGGGAAACGTTGCTTCTGTTCATCGCCCTTGGCCTTTTTATAACGGTTGTCTTTGGAAATTACATAGCCAAAGTATTTGACGATCAACCGGTTTTTCTCACACCTGTTTTGGGTCCCCTGGAAAAATTAATGCTTAAATTGGGCGGGACTGCTGCCCCAGAAACCATGGCTTGGCGAACCTATGCCAAGTCCTTTATTTTGTTCAATCTCAGTTGCGGCATTTTTATGTTTTTTATTCTTCGGTTTCAAAACCTGTTACCGCTTAATCCGCTGCATTTTGCTGGCATGGAGCCATGGCAAACCTTTAATACCGTCTGTAGTTTTATGACCAATACCAACTGGCAAAGCTATTCCGGTGAGCAGTCCATCAGTAATTTAAGCCAGATGATGGCGATAGCCTTTTCCATGATCATCGGCGGGGGTTCTGGTTTGGTGGTTTGTATTGCCTTATTACGCGGGCTGACCAACCGACCGTTGGGACACTTTTATCAAGACTTTGTCAGAACACTGTTATATGTGTTTATGCCGGTCATGATTTTAGGGAGTGTCTTTTTTATCTCGCAAGGCATGCCGCAAACCCTCCATCAGCAAGTGGTGGTTAAAACCGTGGAAGGCGCTACCCAGAACATTGCCATGGGGCCTGTGGCTTCGCTTTTAACCATTAAGCAATTCGGGACCAACGGCGGCGGGTTTTTTAACGCCAACTCCGCGCACCCTTTTGAGAACCCCACCCCCTTAAGCAATTTCGTTGAGATTTTACTGGAAGTTGCCATCCCCATGGCACTCGTCTATACCTTTGGACGTTGGCTAAACGACAAGAAACAGGCGTGGATTATTTGGGGCTCGATGATGCTGTTGTTTCTACTGTCTTTTGGGGTCGCCTTTGGATTTGAGCAGTGGGGTAACCCAATACTTTCCCATCTGGGCGTGGATCCAACCTTTGGGAATCTGGAAGGCAAAGAAATGCGTTTTGACATGATGCAAAACATGTTATTTACCACGGCAACCACCGCAACATCTACCGGGGCCGTCAATAATATGCATGACTCGTTAACGCCTTTGGCAGGCGCCACCACGATTTGGAACATGATGCTTAATACCATTTTTGGCGGGGTGGGGGTTGGATTGATGGGCTTTTTGCTCTACGGCATTATCGCCGTTTTCTTAACCGGTTTAATGGTGGGAAGAACTCCGGAAATTTTTGGCAAGAAAATCGAAAAGTCTGAAATTATTCTGGCGTCTATTGCAATATTACTTCACCCTTTAATTATCTTATTGCCTACGGCTATCTCGGCGGTCACTCCCATGGGCGTCAGTTCTTTAAATAACCTGGGACCTCACGGGTTTAGTGAAATGTTATATGCGTTCACTTCGGCTGCTGCTAATAACGGATCTGCCTTTGCGGGGCTTAATGCCAATACACCCTGGTATAACATCTCCATTGGCATCATTATTTTGCTCGGTCGCTATATTTCGGTGATTGCGCTCCTCGCCATTGTCGGATCCCTGCTCTCTAAACCCAAGGTAGAGGCGGGCCCCGGGACATTGCGCACCGATACGTTTTTGTTTGCGACCGTATGGCTCAGCGTTATTTTAATTGTGGGGGCGCTTACATTTGTCCCTGCCCTGGTTTTGGGTCCTGTTGCCGAACATCTGCAAATGCTTGCCGGAACACTTTATTAATTTTTTGAAGTTGGAGAAAGCCTATGTCCCCCAGTATCGAATCCTTCACCGTCCCTCGCTCACAGCGAAAACATGCCCCGCCCAAATCGAACGAAATGTCGATTTGGCAATCAGCCCTTCAAGGGGCATTTACCAAGCTTGATCCCAGAACCATGGTGAAAAACCCCGTCATGTTTGTGGTCTGGGTCGGTACATTCTTAACGCTTGCGATGTGCTTTAACCCTCAAATTTTTGGGCCAACCTCCGTCAGCCAAGCATATGTGATATGGGTCACCGTCATTTTATTTGTGACGCTGTTATTTGCCAACTTCGCCGAATCTTACGCCGAAGGCCGCGGAAAAGCCCAGGCCGATACCCTTCGTAAAACCAAGGCCGACACCCAGGCCCGGCGCATTATGGAGAACGGCGAAGAAAAGTGGGTTTCGGCCAGTGAACTGCGCGCCGATTTTATCGTTCGCGTGGAAGCCGGAGAAATTATTCCTTCTGACGGGGAAGTCATTCACGGCGTTGCCTCGGTTGATGAGTCCGCTATTACCGGAGAGTCGGCACCCGTGATCAAAGAGCCCGGCAGTGACATTGCAAGCACCGTAACGGGAGGTACGAAAGTACTATCCGATTGGCTCCAAATCCGCATTATGACCAACCCTGGCGAAAGCTTTTTAGACAAGATGATTG
>Ga0206873_1003_pt2 | contig 26411 bp, 15 predicted proteins | sample Alteio_BWOrgCont_11_FD_152631 | JGI IMG/M metagenome (GOLD analysis project Ga0206873, IMG submission 152631) | Enriched cells from forest soil in Barre Woods Harvard Forest LTER site, Petersham, Massachusetts, United States -... | ecosystem: Environmental > Terrestrial > Soil > Temperate forest >...
TCGAACTCATGACCCACAGATTAGAAATCTGTTGCTCTATCCAACTGAGCTACGGGACCAAAATTAAAATCAAAGTTAAAATTTCAACTTTAAAAAGTTGCCAAAATATCGAATTTTGCACACACATTCGGATAGCTCCTATAAATGCAATGTTTCAGTCAGGTTTCAGCAAGCAAAATGATATACTCACAAAGCCTTAACAATCAATACTTTATTAAGCTGGGTTCGACTCCCGCCGGGACCACTGAAAGTGATTCATTTTGAGGTGATTGAAGCCAATTACAGCTTGGAAAAAATTGGCTTCTTTGAATCGAAAGAAACGGAAGCGTTTCGAGCCGAAAATACTCCGATATAACCTCCTTAAAACTAGTATTTCCGGAAAGGAATTTGCTTAATTTTCTCATAGTATGTCTCAGTTTTTTAGGGTTTTTTAACAAATGGAATCCCCCTCTATTCTCACACAACGTAAGCGTTTTCAAAAACGTTGGGAACAAGGTAAAAATTAGCCCTTACGAGCGAATCAGCAGAAAGTATATAAAGGTTAGGGAATTATTGCTAGAAAGCCCGAACACAACGCACGTGGGCACTATCCTGAAAAGATTGTGCTGAAGCTTTATATTGTTCTCCAAAATCAAAGTCCTCAAGCAGCGCATCGAAGCCGATTACTGTAGAACTCCAGTAATAACCCTTTACGAAACCGCCGACTATATCCTTGTTATTATAAAGCATTTTCAATTCATCTTTGCTGGGTAAGCGCCATCCCTCTCCTTCGGCAGAACATTCTTTGTTCGCATAGTCCCAATCTGCCATAGGTAAATCTTTTTCCCCGGCAAGGATACCATGCTGTCCTGTTTTGTCAATATAAAATATAATGCCCCCCAGGTACTTTTCCCCTACATAGTGTTTAGCGCCTGAACTTGTTCCATTACTCTCTTGTGAATACAAACCGGTAACGAAAACAAAAATGCCAAATAAGCTTAAAATGGACTTTTTCATCATGTACTTTTTTATTACATAATTCACAAATATAGCGCATTTGTTTAATAACTTATCTTTGTCGCAGCAAGCATAAAAGAGCGGCATAATCATGGCAAACACCTTTTATAAAAAATCTACCCAATGGGTATATAATTCTATAACAACATGGCTGGCCGGGGTTAAACGCCGAAGCAAGAATAGAATCTATTTAGTTCTACTTCCCACTACTGTATTGCTTTTATTAGTTGTTCATTATGGCACACAAAGCCAGGCAGAACATGCTCAATTTATTTTTTTAGCAATATGGTTTGCTGCATTGGTATATGATAATAGAAAAACGGAAAATGCAAACTTTATTATTTCAACACAAAAAAAAGCCCTGGAAGAAAAAACCAAAGAGATTCTTGATTCCATTACTTATGCCAAGCGCCTGCAAGATGCCATCCTGCCTCCTTTAGCTTCCATAAAACAGCTGTTACCGGAATCATTTGTACTCTATAAACCCAAAGATATTGTGGCCGGTGATTTTTACTGGATGGAACAGGTTGGGGATATTATTCTGATTGCCGCCGCCGATTGCACAGGACATGGAGTGCCCGGGGCACTGGTAAGCGTGGTTTGTTCTAATGCTTTAAACCGCACGGTAAAGGAGTTTCATATAATGGAATCCGGTAAAATACTGGACAAAGCACGTGAACTGATATTGGAGACCTTTGAGAAGAGCGAAAGCAATGTGCAAGATGGAATGGACATATCTCTATGCTGCATCAATAAAAAAACAAATGAAATAGAATGGAGCGGGGCCTATAATTCACTCTGGTATATTCATAGCGGGGAAATAAAGGAAGTGCCGGCGGATAAACAACCCATGGGAAAATATGATAAACCCTTCCCCTTCAAAACACATAGTTTAAAAGCTGCAAAAGGGGATACCTTATATTTATTTACCGATGGTTATGCCGATCAGTTTGGTGGCCCAAAAGGCAAAAAATTTAAATACAAGCAATTCCAGGAACTCCTGTTGGCTAATTCATCTGATACTATGGAAAACCAAAAACTACAGCTGGAAAAAGCATTAGATGCATGGAAAGGAGGCCTTGAGCAAGTAGATGATATCCTCGTAATAGGAATCCAGGTGTAAAGCTTGCCATAGTGTTTCAGCATGGCTGAAGACAGAAATCCCATAAAAAAAGCCCTGCATTTCTGCAGAGCTTTCTTCATTCAATATAATGTATTAGCGAATAAGCTGCACGTAGCCATCCTTCTTGTATGCAACGCCTTGGCAGGTAAAATTCAATATGTAATAATACACACCACCGGGTGCCTCACCCCCGCTTCCCATTTTTCCTTGCCAGTATTGAGTTGGGTTAGTTGAATTATATACAGGTTTTCCCCAGCGATCAACAATCTCAATGGACCAGTTTGTAATACCAAAATCGGTTACGCTTATATAAAATTCATTATCAACTCCACTCGGCCCTGGATTAGTAGGAGTGAATACATTGGGTATTTTAAAATCAGCACAAGGGAATTCAAGCGTCACAGTAATCGTATCTTCTATTATACAACCTAAGGCGTCTGTAAGGATAACTGTGTAAGTAGTGGTTGCAGTTGGTGTAGCAATTACATTAGGACAGGTATCGCAATTAAGGCCCTCCTGAGGGATCCATTTGTAATGAATGATATGCCCTGAACTACTCGAGGTCATATTCGTGGAAGTACCCGGTTGTATAGTAGCATCGCAGCAGGCATTTATCGAAAGATTATCTACAGTTACGGTTGAATATGCAGTATCGGTGCAACCGTCCTTGGAAACAATTACGGAATAAGTAGTTCCTGTAGCAGGAGTTACAGTAATAGAATTATTTGTTGTACCATCCCCCCATAGATATTTACCACCACCTGTGGCTGTAAGGGTTCTGGTTACTCCTTCACAAATTTCTTGCGATGCAGAAAGAGTAACTACCAGAGGTTGCGTTATAACTGCTGTTCCGGTAGCGGAGCATCCATTTTGATCAGTAACTGATATGGTATACGTTCCGGCTCCTAACCCTGTATTATTAGCAGTGGTTTGCCCATTCGTCCAGGTATACGTATATGTTCCTGTACCCCCGCTTGGAATTGCGGTAGCAACACCCGAATTATTTTTGCAACCTGAACTGTCGGCAGTTGTCATAACTGTCAGCAACACGGGCTGCGTAATAACAACCGTTGAGGTCATGGTACACCCATTATGATCTTTTACGGTGATTGTATAAGTCCCTGCGCTTAATCCGGTAGCGGTGATAGTAGTTTGGCCACCCGGAGTCCATTTATATGTATATGCGGGAGTGCCTCCGCTTGGATTTGCAGTAGCGGTAGCGGTACTGTCTCCATGGCATAAAACATTCGTATGTAATGGAAGAGGAACAGCAAGAACGGTTGGTTGAGTAATAGTAACAGATGCCGATGCCGTGCATCCGTTATGGTCCGTTACAGTTACCGTATAGCTGCCAATAGTTAGTCCGGTGGCAGTAACATTTGTTTGAACCGGCAATGTAGTCCAGGAATACGTATACGCAGCAGTACCGCCATTTGGAACTGCAGTAGCGCTTCCTAAATCGCCATTACACAAAGGATACGCCGGTGTTATACTGGCGGTAAGAACTATTGGTTGGCTAACGCTGACTGATGCGGTTCCGGTACAGCCATGGTTATCTGTAACAGTAACGGTATAGTTTCCGGCACTTAGCCCAGTGGCAGTGGCATTTGTTTGCGAGGGTAGTATATTCCACGCATAGGTATATGCAGGAGTACCTCCGGTTCCACTTACAGTAGCCGTTCCTGTACTGCCTCCATTACATAATACACCGGTAGTAGTAAACATACCTGAAACAGCTAAGGGTTGCGTTACCGTAACAGAAGCCGAACCGGTGCAACTATTGGCATCTGTTATGGTAACCGTATAATTTCCGGCCGTTAGCCCGGTAGCGGTAGCATTTGTTTGTGCGGGTAATGTTGACCAGGAATAGCTATAGGGAGATGTACCACCGCTGGGGGTTACGGTAGCTGTTCCAGTATTGCCTCCATTACATAATGGGGCCGTGAATAAAATAGTACCTGTTACAGCAGTAGGTTGTGTTACATCAACTGATGCCGTTGCCGTACAGCCGTGGCTATCTTTTAGCGTTACGGTATAGGTTCCCGCAGATAATCCCGTTGCAATAGCATTGGTTTGCCCACCGGGATTCCAGGTATAAGTATATGCAGGAGTACCTCCTCCGGGAGTAGCCGTAGCCGTAGCTGTGCTATATCCATGACATAAAAGATTTGTATTTACAGCACCTACTACCAAAACGGTAGGTTGGGTTAAACATACACTTTGTGAGGTAGTACATCCATTATGGTCCGTAACAGTTACGGTATAGCAACCGACACTCAAGCCTGTAGCAGTAACATTTGTACCTCCTGCCGGAACCCATGCATAGGTATAAGGAGAAGTACCTCCGGTTGGAACTGCTGTAGCACTTCCAATATCTCCATTGCATAAAGGATCGCTTGGAGTAATAGTGGTCGCAAGAACAGTGGGCTGGGTCACAGTCACAGATGCCGTACCGGTACAATTATGAGAATCAGTAACAGTAACAGTATAATTTCCCGCACTTAGCCCGGTGGCTGTAGCATTTGTTTGCGCCGGGATTATGTTCCATGCATACGTATATGCCGGAGTGCCTCCGGTTCCCGTTGCAGTTGCAGTTCCCGTACTGCCACCAAAACATAATACACCCGTAGTTGTAAATGTTGCAGAGACAACTGCCGGCTGCGTCACTGTAACCGATGCCGAGCCTGTACATCCGTTAACATCCGTAATATTAACCGTATAGCTTCCCGCGGTTAGTCCGGTAGCCGTTGCGTTTGTTTGTGCAGGTATTGTTGACCAGGAATACGTATAGGGCGATGCACCACCGCTTGGAGTTACAGTTGCTGTACCATTATTGCCTCCATTACATGACGGGGCGGTAAATGCAATGGTGCCTGTAACGGGAGGCGGTTGGGTAATGGTTACAGATACAGAACCTGTACAACCGTGATTATCCGTAATAGTAACAGTATAAGAACCGGCAGTTAGCCCGGTAGCAGTAATATTGGTTTGGCTACTAGGGGTCCATAAATACGTATAGGCAGGAGTACCTCCGCTTGGATTTACAGTTGCTGTACCTGTATTGCCTCCGTTACATATTACGCCTGTGGACATAATAGTGCCCGTAACAGGGGTAGGCTGTGTAATGTTAACCAATACTTGGGTTTCGCAGCCATTATTATCTTTAACAGTTACCGTATATACTCCGGCACAAAGTCCTGTGGCACTGGCATTACTTCCTCCTGAAGGAGCCCATGAATAGGTATAAGGAGCCCTGCCTCCGCTTGCCGATACAGTTGCAGCTCCATCACAAACACCGTGGCATTGTAAATCTGTTGTAGAAGTAATGGATACACTAACAGGAGATGTACTGCCGACTGTAACTGAACCATTAATATTACATCCGTTAGCATCGGTTACAGATACTAAATAAGTTCCGGCACTTAAGCCTGTTGCCATAAAATTTGTTTGGCCATTACTCCACAAATAGGTGTAGAGGGGAGTACCTCCGCTTACAGTTACACTGGCAGTTCCATTACTGTCCCCGCAAATAGTGTTTGTCGAACTTGTTGGTGCTACTAATGCAGTAGGTTGTGTTATACTCACGGAAGCGCTTCCGGTACATCCATTATTGTCAGTTACTGTAATAGTATATGTTCCGGCACTTAAGTTGGATGCCGTAGCAAGTGATCCTCCGCTAGGCGTCCAGGCATACGTATATGGAGTCATACCTCCGCTGGGTGCTGCATTAGCACTTCCATCCGTGTATCCAAAGCATGGTTCATTGGTAAGAACTGTTGCATTCGGAATAATAATTGGGCATGGAGGCTGGGGAGAAGACTGGGCTTCAATTTTTGTATTAAAAAAAGCCAATAACAAAAATAAATAGAGTAAATTTTTTTTCATATATCCACGCTTTTACGAATTATCTTAAAGGAGGTTACACAAAGCCATATTCACCTTTAATAGGTGCAAAAGTATCAAAAAAACTGAGAAACAAGAGGGTATGGCTGCAAGTAAGGTATAAACTTAATGTAATACATACACAACTAAAAACTTCTTAAATATTGGTAATCAATAGTATAGTCAAATTATTTTGCAATTTTAACTTATAATTGATTTTAGCTTTACTTATTAGTTTTGTATTAGAATTTATTAAAATACACATATAAGTTAAAAGAATCCTTTTATATTAGACGTCTATTAGTGTAAATCTAATGTGGCTATGTTTGAAATGAGCAAAAAAATTCTTGAAAAGGTTAGTTTTGACCGGGCTTTATTTTATAAAGAATTAGTCAAAACGTTAAAATGGATTAGGCCCGATGAAAAAATGCTCCTAAAAACCTGGTGCCTTGCCAACTTCGGGCACTTATATAAAGACTCTATAATGGATGCCTTTAAATTCGTTACTAAAAGCTAACGTACTTTTTCCGGAATAGTTTGCCTATGAAATTAGGCTCTGCTCCTATTGTTTACTTCTTATAAGGGTAATAAATCCATCCAACTCATGTGCTACGTTTTTGTAATCACAGTAGTTGAGAATGTAATAATATGTTCCTTCGGCAGCAGGTTCACCCGTTTGACGGATAATGCCGGGCCAACCTTCGGGCTCACTATTTAATTCATATACCAAAAGCCCCCACCGGTTATATATGTTTGCATGGAAACACGTTGCTCCCTGTATCGTGAAATAGAAAACATCATTAAATCCATCACCATTGGGAGTAAACACATTAGGAATAAGTATTTCAGGAGTAACGTATACATCTCCTTTTGCCGTGTCGGGGCAGCCATCCTTGTTATATCCAACAAGAATAACCTGATAGGTGCCCGGGTTCAAATATATATGGTTAGGAGCTCCGTCAGTAGAGGTGCTGCCATCCCCAAAATTCCAATAATACGAGTTCGCATCCTGGCTGCTATTAGTAAAGGTTACAGCATGCCCACCCTGAATGGTATCGGGTGTTATGGAAAAGGCTGCGGAATCACCGGCAAGAACCTTAACATACACGGAATCTTTCGTGTTATAATTGCAGGCATCGGTAACATTTACTGTATACATAGTAGACGTTTTAGGGTAAACAGTAATCGGGCCGGGACTGTCATTGGTGATTCCATTACTCCACGAATACGTATAAGCAGGTTTTCCTCCGGAAACTCTAACATTTAATATTACAGGTGTGCCGGGACAAATGGAGTCTTTCTTTGGAAATGCGAAAAGTGGTTTGTAAATACTTACAGTATATGATATAGATTCGGTACAAATACCGGTGATACCTGTTACCAAAACAGTGGTATTGGTGGTTGGGCTTATTGTAATTGATGAATTAGTGCTGCCGGTAGACCAGATGTAGGTTGTACCTCCGGATGCATTGAGCGTAACACTTTGCCCATTGCAAATAGAATCACTGCCAGTAATAACAATGTTCAATGTTGTATCAAGGCCTACAACTACTTTGGTACTGTCAATACAGCCGTATGCATCTGTAATAGTTATACTATATGTACCGGGAACCAGGTTTGAGATGGAAGCATTTGTATTACTGCCCGGATTCCACAAGTATGTATATGGGCCTGTGCCTCCATTAACTATCATGTTTATATCTCCGTCGTTATCCAAACAGCCGGCGGCTTTTGGAGTTATCGTTGGAGCAATTGCTGTAGGCTGGGTTATTACAACAGTAGAGGTTTCGCTGCATCCGGCAGAATCGGTAACAACAAGGGAGTATGTACCTGCTGAAAGCGCTGTAGCAGTAACTGTAGTCTGGCCACCGGGACTCCATGAATAGGTATAAGATGGTTCGCCTCCCGCAGCGGTAGCAGTGGCTGTACCGGTTGCATCGCCGAAGCATCTAACATTGGTAGAAGACAGGACTCCGGAGACAAGTAGGGTGGCTGGTTCGGTAAGTGTAGCTGATGCTGTTTTCGAACATCCGTTGGCATCGGTTACAGTAACGCTATAGGAACCTGCTGTAAGGTTTGAGGCAGTTCCGGTAGTTCCTTCAGGAGGTGTCCAGGAATACGTGTATGGCAGTGCTCCACCTGCTACACCCAAGATAATAGTTCCGCTGCTGCCCCCTTTGCAGGCAACGTTTTTTGATAAGGCTATTGAATCGCGCACGGGAGGAGATATTACAACATCAGCGGTAGCTGTACATCCAAATGCATCGGTAGCGATTAGGGTATATGTGGCTGCAGTTTTCACATAAATATTTTGACTATTGATACTTCCAGGGTTCCATAAGTACCCTGCCATTCCCGATGCAGCAGCAAGATAAATTGAATCGCCCGCAGTACAAATGGTTTTGGAGGGAGTTGCTGTAATAATGGCAAAAGGATGAGATGCGGTAATGGTAACCGTGCATGTAGTGGTTATTCCACAAGAGGTAATCTTAACTGAATACGTTCCGGCAGTTGAAATGACTTGAGTTTGTGAACTACCGCTTAAAGGAGCCTGCCATTGTATGATGGCATCGTTTGAAGCTGCTACTGTTATATCTATTGAATCACCCGGGCAAAGATTAGTACCGGAAGGCAGCTGTAAAAAAGGCGTGGCATATGATTCAATTAGTACCGTATTCGATAATTTTGAAAAAGGACAGGGGGTGCTGTCGCTTACAACACAATAATAACTGCCCGGAGACGTGACATAGGTTGTTGAAGTGTTTGCCAATAAAGGCCCTGATGGACCATACCACTGATACTTTTGGTATGTGGCGCCCGTACAACTCAACTGAACAGAATCGCCCGGGCAAATTACACCCGTAGATGGGTTCGTGGTAACAGTGGGTGTTACAACTATGTAATTCGATATATTAAAGAAGGCTGTTCCCGTAGTGGAACATCCGTGTGAATTGGTTACAGTTGCCGAAATATAATAGGAGCCCGCCCCGACATAAATACTATCCATTGTACTTCCTGTTGACCAGGTGAAAGCCGCATTACCACTTCCCACCAGCCATTCGGAATCGCCCGGGCATACGGTTGAATTACCCGTAATATTTAACGTAACAATGGGGACAGGGTATATACGGGCGAAAATTGAATCTTTCACTACATACTTTTTTGTACCGCAAACATTTGACTGCACAATGGTATCGGTAATATTATACCAACCCGAATCCCAATTATAGGGTGTGAATGTATTTTGATCGGGGCAATAGGTCCTGAAAGAATAACTTGCAGTATTAGGACTTAAATACCACCTGTTGGTAGTTCCTGCAATGGGAGGGATGCATAAACCCGAATTCGTATCGGGGTTCGTAATTGAATCGAAAGGAAACATAGTGAATCCCTGGCCCTTGCATAAAAAGGCTGTATCATGCCTGCAAGTGAGACAAGTTAGTTTTGGCTTAATTCTTGGTAATGCACTATCAATAACAACCCATACGCAGGTCTGGCTGGTACACCCGTATCTGTTAACGACGTTAAAACAATAATATCCGCTGTCGGAAAGAAGGCCCACTACAATACTAACCGAATCTTTTCTTACAAAAGTAGGGGTTGTCCAATACCAGGTGCTGTCACTTGAATAGTCGCAACCCGTAAGCTTTACAGGGCCATCACAAACCCTTATGGGAAGAGGATTTGTTGAGTTGGTGTTGATTACAACATTATCGGATATGCAGGGCGGCGGCGGCGGCGGATGGATAATAACATAAATACTGTCTTTACTCACATCACAGCCATCTACGGAAGTTTGTTTTACCGAATACCAGCCGGTATTGGAAACACTGATGGAGATAGATGTGGCGCCCGTAGACCATAAATAGTTATAGTTGGGGCCCATGGGATTACAGGTATTGGTAATGGCTGTAATTACCCCGTTACTGCAAAACTGAACGGTATCCAGGCAAACATTTGATGTACCTATGCAAACTCCTACGATTGGCCTGCTGCAGCCCCCGCCGGTTCGGTTATAAAAGTCATAGGTTTGCCGATTTAAATTAATGGGTTCCGCAATAAAAATATCCAGGTCACCGGCAGTATTGAAATAGGCATAGTCTCCATAATAAGAATCGGAACAATAGGTGGATGTACAATAGTCACCCGCAAAGGCATTGTAACCAAGGAAATTGAGCGGGCTTTCCGTAATAATCATATCTTGGTCAAAACTACCTGCGTCATATATATTGGCAGTTGAAGATACCGCAATTCCGTACCCGTAATTATTCCCATGCCCTCCGATTTGCCTGCTCCATTGCCAGGCTCCGCTGGATGAGCTATATTCTGCATTAAAAATATCCCAATATCCAACCGAATTAAAGGTGCCTTGCCCATAGCGGTCGGCATAACTATTCATAATGCAATCAAAGTTGCCAATAATATAAGGATTACCCGAACCATCAAGTGCAATAGCATTAGCCGTAACAGGGTTTGTAGAGCCGTCTGCCACATCCCATAATAGATTTGCGTTTTGATCATATTTAGCAAGGAAAATACGATTGGGATACGTGTCAGTAAGTGTAACAACAGGGGTTGTAAAAAAGGTAAGTGTTCCTGTAAAGTTACCGGTTATGTATACATTGGAACTGTTATCTACTGCAATACCATTAGCAATATTGTATGTTCCTGCACCTGCGGTTGTAATCCATTGTTCAACACCGGCACTATTATACTTTACTACAAATATGGCATTGAACATATTACTATAATGTGGAGTGGTAAAGGTGATCGTATCGGTAAACTGCCCCGTAATATATACGTTACCCGATGGATCACATGCAACTCCAAGTCCTCTGTCGGTATGCTTGCCTACTCCGCTTTCCGCCCAGGTAAAAGCACCTGTAGCTCCATTCAGCTTGGCAGTAAATACATTAATATTATTGGCTGTGCTGGTTAATGTAAACCCGCCGAATGTTGCGGTTCCGGCAAACTGCCCGGTAATTATAACATTTCCAGCATTATCTACCGCAATAGCATTTCCAATATCCGATTCAGTTCCGCCTGCGCTTACTAACCACTGTACATTGCCGTTACGGTCATATTTTACCACAAAAACATCTTGCAGTCCGGCACTGGTAATAGAAAATGAGCCAAAAGTGGCTGTACCATAATAGTATCCGGTAACATAACTATTCCCATTGTGATCTGTTGCAATGGCTAATCCCCTGTCTGAGCCTCCATCGCCGCCTTTTGCCACCCATTTATAAGTTCCGTTATTATTGGTTTTAGCTACAAAAACATCAGATACTCCAGAAGCTGTTAAGGTAAACGGGCCAAAAGAAGCTGTGCCGGTAAAATATCCGGTAGTATATGTATTACTGCTGCCTGTACTGTCATCTGTAGAAATACTATATCCTTCATCGGCAGTTGTCCCGCCTCCCTTTTGCATCCAATAGGGTTGCGCCGATACATTAGCAATGCAGGTAAAAAAAAGAATAGCTGTAGTGAACAGCAACAAGAAGTTGTTGCTTTTAATATTGAACCAAACCGGAGAGTACTTATATGTCATTTATCAGTATGGTGGTTTTATGCTTTACTATTTGAGGGTTCAGGGATATCATTTTATCTTCTAACATAGTGCCTAAAAACCATACACAAAGATAATAAAATAACCAGTTAAAAAAACATAACGCCGAAAAAGAATATATATTGTGTCGGTTAAACCCCTTTTAAATGAATTTAGTGTATTAAAGAAATATTACTTTTGAAATTATTAGAAGCGATGACCCATGATGAAATAATACTCCACAGAAATTGATAATATGAGAACACACACCAAGGAAACACTGGAAAAATTAACTCCGGAACATGCGCTTGATATATTAAAAGAAGGGAATGAACGTTTTGTAAATAACATTAAAGCGCATCGCAACTTATTGGAACAGGTGAACGACACCTCATCGGGACAATTTCCCTTTGCCGCCATTTTAAGCTGTATTGATTCAAGGACCTCAGCCGAACTTATCTTTGACCAGGGATTGGGTGATGTATTCAGCATCCGCATAGCGGGAAATATTTTAAATGATGATATTTTAGGCAGTATGGAGTTTGCTTGCAAACTTGCGGGGTCCAAGCTTATTGTTGTTTTGGGGCATACCAAATGCGGAGCTATTGAAGGAGCCTGCGATAATATTGAATTAGGACACGTAACTACCCTATTGAATAAAGTAAAACCTGCCATTGCTATTGAGACCGAAACCAAATCGGAAAGGAATTCAAAAAACAAAGCATTCGTGCAGAATGTTACTAAACATAATGTTGCCCTAACTGTTCAGCAGGTAAAAGAACAAAGCCCTTTGTTACGTGAAATGGAAAAGTCGGGGAAAATTAAAATCATAGGCGGCCTATATGATTTGGATACAGGCAAGGTTACTTTTTACGAGTAGACAATTTTTCTAATAGCCTCCTTTATATTCACTGTCAGTAATTGTTTTGGTAGTAAGGTAAAGATTTATTATTTTAAATGGGATGGTTGTTGTAGAATCAACCACTAATTTTCCTTCCAGGTTTATAAATTTGCAATCAGCGGGAAAGGTTGTATTCAGCGTAAATGAAGCCTTGTCGGTATAGGTTACAGCACTATCTGAGTATTTACTTGATGACAAAGTCATATAAGCAGAAATGTAATCGTGATTTTTAATGCTGTCTAATACATTCGTTCCATCATCCGTTTTAGCCGATGTAATGACTATGGTAGAAGCGTAGCCTGAATTAACCGGCCTAGATAAATCACCACTAAAATCAATGTAACTGCGGTAATATTGTTTAGCCTTAAGGTTTTTGAAATATACCTTTCCTTTGGCTGAATCGGCAGCAGTAAGTACAAGGGTGCCTTCCATTTTTCTTATTTCTTCTTCTGCTTTTTGCTTCTTTACCAAGGCAATAGAATCAAAAGTCTCCACACCCGATTTTTTCCGGAAATCAACGTAGTATTTTTTTGCTTCCGCTACTTCTTTGGCATAATCAAATTGGGGTTTGTTTCCCGATTCATAAATAATTTGAACAGGCTTATCATCCCCAAAAAGAAAGCTGCTTGAATTAGATAATGCACTCATGCCCGAAGGGCTGGAATACATCTTGCTCATCATTTCTGTGTTTAACATAAGTGTGTCGAGGCTTGTTATTATGCTCCGCCCATTAAAAGCAAGTTCGGCAGTGTTATCGTTTATTTTGGTAAAGTTGGAAGAGGAAGCTATTTTGCCCGGAAGCTGATATATTATACTAAGATTAAAATCTTTAAAAAGCATGGCCATATAATAATGCATCATATAATAATATGCTCCGCCTTTAAACATGTTTTTATACGCGCTTGAAGAAGAGGTTAGGCCGGTATCCTTTTTGCTTTGTTTCATTTCGATTACTGTTTGGCCTTTATCATTCTTGTATATATGCATATCGGAGTCAACCGCTGAAAACCCGACGACCGATATATCTTTAAAATAGGCAGTACCCTTAAAGTAAACAGTATCTTTCCCTATCATCCCGAAGGATATATCTTTCCAGGTTTCCACTCCTTTATTGGAAAGTATCTTACTTACAAACCCAAGCAAAATATCACGTACCGAAGGCATTATAGTATCTTTTGCCCCCATAGATGAAAACATGTCGGCTCCCGCAGAAGCGCCTTGGCCATAATAAGAGGTCATCACTGCTATATCCAGTCCTTCTTTCTCTTCAAGCACACACTTAGCTGTAAGGTCAGGATTGACGATATAGTTGCTTTTACTTTGAATGCCACAACCATAAAATAAAACATTCGTTATTGCAACAACAAAGTATACTATAGCTTTTTGAAAGGTAAATTTTGTTCTCATTTTTCGAAATGTTATTTATTTTGCTCTATCCATTGTTTTGCTTTTGCAATGGCAATAGAAATGCCTTGTACGTTCGTACCTCCTGCTGTTGCATAAAATGCCTGTCCACCACCACCACCTAGTATTTCCTTGCTAAACTCACGTATAAGTGCAGAAGCGTTCCAGTTTTTTTCTTTTGCAAAATCATCCGAAATGGCAAGGAACAAATTGGCTTTCCCGCTTATCTCAGTCCCAAGAATGAGAAACAGATTCGGTATTTCAGATTTTAGTGCAAAACAAATATCTTTAGCTACATCTGCCGAGGCAATATCTATTTTGTCTCCGATAAATATAATGCTACCTAAGGATTGCTTTTTATTAATTAATGCTGACTTAATTTGCTGCCCCTGTTCCCTCGAAAGTTTCTCCACTTGTTTATTCAATTCGCTTGCTTGTTGCTGCATATCTTGTATGGCTTTTACAACATTTTTTGGGTTCTTAAGAGCAGATGATGCCTGCTTTAAGGTTTCAATTTGCTCATGGATATGATTCTCTGCACCGAGTGCAGTAACTGCTTCTATTCTACGTATTCCCGCAGACAGCGCACTTTCTGATATTATTTTAAAGTATCCTATTTGTCCTGTTGCTTTTACATGGGTGCCTCCACAAAGCTCAATGGAATAATTTTTATCAATGGTCACCACCCTTACCGTATCGCCATATTTTTCACCGAATAAAGCCATAGCTCCTAATTTTTTTGCTTCTTCAATGGGTAAAATCTGGGTAGTGCAGGGAATATTCTCCCTTATTTTTTGATTTACAATACTTTCAATTTCATGGAGTTCTTCATCACTCATTTTAGAGAAATGCGAAAAATCGAAACGCAGATAATCGGGACTGACCAAAGAACCCCTTTGTTCAACATGCGTGCCAAGAACCTTACGCAAAGCTGCATGCAGCAAGTGCGTAGCAGAATGATTATCGGCAATATGAATTCTCCTTAAAGGGTCAACAATAGCGGTGAATGTATCCTTTATGTTTTCGGGCAAGGTATCTGAAAAATGAATTATCAGATTGTTTTCTTTCTGTGTATTGTTAATTTTTATTCTCTTCCCGTTTGATTCCAAATAACCCGTATCTCCTATCTGTCCACCACTCTCAGCATAAAATGGAGTTCTATCTAATACTATTTGGTATTGGTCTTTTCCCTTTAGAGTAGTCTTTCTGTATTTAATGATTTTGGATTTTTCTTCCAGGCTTTCATAACCCGTAAAAACAGTTTGTGTTTGCACCCCTGCTTCAATCCAGTCCCCTGTATCAACTGCAGTGGCTTTGCGTGAACGAGTCTTTTGTTCCTCCAAAGCTTTGTCAAATCCGGACTCATCAATTTCTAAATTATACCCTTTGGCAATAAGGGCTGTAAGATCGGCAGGAAAACCATACGTATCATGTAATTCAAAAACATGTTCTCCGTCCAATACTTTTTTCTTTTGAGCAACTAATTCATTGCAGGAGGCTTCTATTCTCTTCAAGCCTTGTTCCAAGGTTCTCATAAATGCCTGCTCTTCTTCCTGAATTACTTTTTTAATAAGCTTATTCTGTTTTGTCAACTCAGGGAAGAATTCCCCCATTTGTTTAGTAAGAATATCTACCAATTCATAAAGGAATGGCTCTTTCAGGTTCAATGATTGGTAGCCATACCTTACAGCACGGCGTAGAATTCTACGAATAACATAACCCGCCCCAGTATTCGATGGTATTTGCCCATCAGCGATGGTAAATGAAATCGCCCTGATATGGTCGGCAATTACCCGCATGGCAATATTTACTTTTTCCTGCTCACCCGCATTATTTTCAGATATATACTTTTTACCTGATGCTTTTTCAAGTTCTTTTATTGTAGGTTGAAAAATATCGGTATCGTAAGTAGATTGCTTCCCCTGCAATACCATTGATAGTCGCTCAAAGCCCATTCCGGTATCAACATGCCGGGCAGGGAGTTTTTCCAATTTACCATCTGCCTTGCGGTTAAACTCCATAAATACCAGGTTCCATATTTCTATTACCTGGGGATTACTTGTATTTACCAGTGTTTTGCCATCTATTTTTTTTCTTTCCTCATCCGAGCGCATATCCACATGTATCTCGGAACAAGCGCCGCAGGGGCCAGTCTCCCCCATTTCCCAAAAATTATCTTTTTTATTTCCGTTCAATATGCGCTCTTCGGGAAGATATTTCATCCAATGTTTTTTTGCCTCCTCGTCAAATGCCAGGTTGTCTCCTTTATCACCCTCAAAAACAGTAACATATAAGCGGCTCTTATCCATTTTATATACTTCCGTAAGCAATTCCCATGCCCAGTCGATTGCTTCTTTTTTAAAATAATCGCCGAACGACCAGTTGCCCAGCATTTCAAACATGGTATGGTGATAGGTATCAACCCCAACTTCTTCCAAGTCATTATGCTTGCCTGAAACCCGGAGGCATTTTTGAGCATCTGCAATACGGGCACTTTGCGCTTTTCCGTGACCGAGAAAAATATCTTTAAATTGGTTCATTCCGGCATTGGTGAACATAAGAGTAGGATCATCTTTCAGAACAATAGGAGCTGAAGAAACAATAAGATGATTCTTTGATTTAAAGAAATTGAGAAAAAGAGTCCGTATTTCTGCCGATTTCATAAATTATGCCTAATTTGGATATGTTTTTTATATTTGCACTCCTATAAAAATGGAGTTGCCCAAAAGTAAGGCAATTTTACAGACAGATGGCGAAAATTAAATACATATTTAATCCGAAGACTCTCAGCTATGAAAAGGTACATAACCGTTTTCGTGATAAGCTGCGGAAAGTATTGTCCTATGTGCTTACCAGTGTTTTCTTTTCATTCATCGTTTTGGTCATAGGGTTCAGTGTTATTGATTCGCCAAAAGAAAAGAAACTGAAAAGAGACATAGCCCAGTTAAGCCTTCAATATGACATACTGAATACCAGGATGAATCAGGTAAACCAGGTAATGCAGGACATGGCTTCGAGAGATAATAATATATACAGGGTTGTTCTGGACGCTGACCCGATACCTGCCAATGTTCGCGCCGCGGGTTACGGAGGTGCAGACAGGTATAAAGACCTTCAGGGGTATTCCAGTTCAGACTTAATGACTGAAACAACGCGCAAATTGGACCAACTTGTAAAGCAAATCTATGTACAATCAAGGTCATACGATGAAATTGAAAAACTGGCTAAAAACAAAGAACAAATGCTTGCTTGTATGCCTGCTATACAGCCTATTGACAATAAACAACTTAAGGGAATACTATCGGGTTTTGGAATGCGCATCCACCCTATTTATAAAGTGCTAAAAATGCATACAGGAATTGATTTTGCTGCAGCACTTGGTACACCTGTATATGCTACCGGCGACGGAGTTATTGAAGAAGCAGAATTTAATGGCGGATATGGCAACCATGTTATTATACAGCATGGGTTCGGGTATGAATCACTTTATGGTCATTTAAGCAGACTGGCAGTTACCGTTGGGCAAAAAATAAAGCGCGGACAGGTTATAGGCTATGTTGGTTCCACGGGCGAATCAACCGGAGACCATCTGCATTATGAAGTAATTAAAAATGGCGTAAAAGTGAACCCTATCAGTTACTTTTTTAATGACTTGAACCCCGGCGAATTCAAACAAATTATCAGTATTGCATCTCAACCTACCCAGTCGCTCGATTAAAAAGAGTGATTTAAATACCTTGTATTTTCAATAATTGTTACATTTGCACCCCTTTTTGGGAGCTTAGCTCAGCTGGTTCAGAGCATCTGCCTTACAAGCAGAGGGTCATCGGTTCGAACCCGGTAGCTCCCACAATTGAAAATCAGGCACTTATGAGTTAATTCTTGTAAGTGCTTTTTCATTAAGTACAAACAAAAGTACAAACAAACGCAAAGATATACTTACCCTGCTTTCAGGCTCTGCAAGTAATAAGGCGGCTTTTTAGGTAGCAATTAATAAGACATAATTGACCTGGGTTATACCAATTTAAGTCTTTTAATACAATACCTTCACCTTGCATATCTTTGCCCATTCAAATTAAAGCTAAATCAATGCAAGGCACTATACTCATTATTGATGATGAAGAAAAGCTCAGGGGGCTTCTTGCTAAAATTATATCATTAGAAGGCTTTGAGGTTATTGAAGCAGCAAATGCTAAGGCTGGGCTAAAGAAATTAGAACAACAGGAATTTAATGTGGTAATATGCGATGTTAAACTACCGGATTGTAACGGTGTTGATTTAGTAAAGAAATTAAAAGAGGTTTCACCAATTACCGAAATCATTATGCTAACTGCTTATGGTACCATTGCCGATGGCGTAAAGGCTATTAAAAATGGGGCTTTTGATTATATTACTAAGGGAGACGATAATGATAAAATCCTTCCTCTTCTTTATCGGGCAGTTGAAAAATCTATGTTACAGCAACGACTGCACAGGCTTGAAAAAAAGGTAAACAAACAATATGGTTTTGACAGTATTATTGGCTCATCCAAACAAATACAGGAAGCTATTACACTTGGCAAAAAAGTAGCGGCTACGGATGCAACTGTTTTACTACTCGGAGAAACAGGGACTGGTAAAGAAGTTTTTGCACAAGCTATACATTATGGAAGTAATAGGAAAGATAAAAACTATGTGGCTGTAAATTGCTCTGCGTTAGGAAAGGATATTCTTGAAAGTGAGTTGTTCGGACATAAAGCAGGTGCATTTACAGGTGCTAATAAAGATACTAAAGGACTTTTTGAAGAAGCGGATGGCGGAACTATTTTCTTGGATGAAATTGGAGAAATGAGCCCCGACCTTCAAGCTAAGTTACTCAGGGTTCTTGAAACAAACGAGTTTTTGAAAGTGGGAGATAGTAAGCCAACCCATGTGAATGTTCGTGTGATTGCAGCTACTAATCGTGACCTTCAGAGAGAGTCAGAGACCGGGCAATTCAGGTCCGACCTTTTTTATAGACTGGCCGTATTTCAAATAGCTCTTCCTGCTTTAAGGGACCGCCCTAAAGACATAGAACCTTTGGCGAAATATTTTATTACACACTTTGCAGCTAAAGTGAATAAGCCTGTTCCTGAAATGAATCTTGAGTTTCTACAAAAACTAAAAACCTATTCATGGAAAGGCAATATTCGGGAATTGAAAAACATGATGGAGAGAGTAGTAATACTTTCAGATAATCCGCTGCTGACTAAAGATGACCTGCCTTTTGAAATAAAAAACTCCACCTCAACAATATCAAATTCATATAATCTTTCTGATGTGGAAAAGAACCACATACAACGGGTATTAATTCATAGTAATGGAAATAAAACGGAAGCAGCACGCTTGCTAAATATTGGTCTCACTACTCTATACAGGAAACTGGAAGAATACAAGATTTCATAAACACCCTACCAAAATGACAATTACCCTACCAAAACGGAAGGGTTTTCATTTACTTGCATTTTTAAAATTTCTCCAATAAAATCATATTCATCTGGTTCTCTATTCATTAGTTTGGTAGGGATTCTTTTGGCACGTGACTTGCATGATAGTATGTAAAAAGAATCATGTTAACACTCATTTTAATAATCGGTTGCCTTGTAGGGATGTGGATACTATTCAAATCAATTGATTTTTTTGAAAAAATTTAGACTATGACAGCACTATTCATATTATGTATAGCAGTATTCTGCTACTTGGTTTATGTACTGATAAAACCTGAAAAATTCTAAACCATGAACACAGAATATATTGGAATAATTGTCACTTACGGAATTACTTTATTGCTGGCTGTTCCATTAGGAAAATATATAGCAAAAGTATTTGCAGGAGAAAAGACCTGGACTGATTTTATGAATCCGTTGGAGCATTTTATTTTCCGCCTTTCAGGTATTGATGCAAATAAGGAAATGAACTGGAAGGAGCAAATGAAGGCTATGCTCACCATTAGCACCGTATGTTTGATATATGCTTTTTTTGCGCTATTATTCCAAGATAAGCTACCTCTTAATCCTGACCATAATCCGGCACAATCTCCCGATTTGGCATTTAACACAGCCATAAGCTTTTTAGTTAATTGTAATATTCAAGATTATAGTGGGGAAACGGGTGCAACCTATTTCACACAATTATTTGTTTTGATGTTTCTGCACTTTATTAGTGCTGCTTCTGCCATTGCTGCCATGATGGTAGTTTATAAAGGATTAAAAGAAAAAAGTGTTACTACGCTCGGCAATTTTTGGAGTTATTTTGTAAAAAGTATTACTCGTTTTCTTTTACCCGGCGCTGTACTTATTGCTATAATATTAGCGTTTAATGGCACTCCGACAAGCTATGCAGGGAAAGACACTATAATCACCATGCAGGGAGATACTACACAGGTTTCTCGTGGCCCTGCCGCTGCTATGATTGCTATTAAGCATTTGGGAACAAATGGTGGCGGATGGTTTGGGGCTAACTCTGCACATCCATTTGAATGTCCGAATTACTTAACATATATGTTGCTAATGATAGCCCAATGTGTGATTCCAATTGCTCTAATTTTTGCTTTAGGGTTTTATCTGAAAAAGAAGCGATTTGCCTACGTAATATTTGGGGTAATGACGATTGGGATGTTTATGTTTCTTATTCCAACGCTGCAAGCCGAATTACATGGAAATCCTGAAATAACCAAAATGGGAATAAGCGGAGTAAATACAGCTATGGAAGGCAAGGAAGTAAGATTTGGCATTCCGGCAACTGCTTACTGGAGTACTGTGACAACTATTATTTCTACTGGTTCAGCTAATGGGGCTCATGATAGTTACATGCCTATGACAACGGGAATGCAATTAATGGCTATGATGGTAAATTGCTTCTATGGAGGCTGTGGCGCAGGGTTCTTAAACTATTACATATTTATAATTATTGCAGTTTTCATATCGGGTTTAATGGTTGGTCGAACTCCTGAATTTATGGGGCATAAGGTAGAGGCAAGAGAAATGAAAATAGCATCCATTGCAGCCCTATTGCATCCTTTTCTTATACTTTCTTTTACTGCCTTATCGTGTTTTGTGTTAGTTAATTTTCCAAGTATCCAGTGGGCTTTCCAACCTAAAAATTGGTTGGGAAACCCCGGATACCATGGATTTTCCGAAATGCTTTACCAATATACTTCTGTTGCTGCTAATAACGGCTCTGCAATGGGTGGATTAACTGCAAACAACATTTTTTGGAATGTAACTACGGGAATAGTGTTACTCTTTTCAAGATTTATACCCATCATTGGTCCAGTTGCAATAGCCGGATTAATGGCTCAGAAAAAATATATACCGGAATCACCGGGAACACTTAGAACGGATACAGGAACTTTTGGAGTAATGACACTTGCTGTCATAATTATTATAGCTGCATTGGCATTTTTCCCCGCTCTTGTTATGGGACCTTTTGCAGAATTTTTCAGCATGAAGTAAGAACTCAAAAACAGAATTGATATGGCTAAAAGACAAAGAAAAACCACCCTTTTTCAGAAAGACTTAGTACGGGAAGCTTTACTACAATCCTTTGTAAAGCTTAATCCTCGCTTGCTTATTCGCAACCCGGTTATGTTTACTGTGGAGATTGGTACAGTTGTAATGGCATTTGTTTGTGGCGATATACTTTTAAATCACGATACAAGTCAGGGTTCTTTAGCATACAATCTTGCTATTACACTAATCCTTTTTATAACTGTATTGTTTGCAAATTTTGCTGAAGCTCTCGCCGAAGCAAGAGGTAAAGCACAAGCTAATTCATTACGTAAAACAAGGGAGGAAACTCCGGCTAAAAAGATTCTTCCGCTTGGAGAAATGTATGTAGACGAATTAGAAGTTGTAAATTCATCGGAATTGAGGAAAGGTGATGTGTTCTTGTGTGAAACAGGAGATACTATTCCTATGGATGGGGAAATTATTGAAGGACTTGCAACTATTGACGAAAGTGCCATTACTGGCGAAAGTGCTCCTGTAATAAGGGAATCAGGGGGCGATAAATCTTCTGTAACTGGCGGAACTAAAGTCTTATCAGATAAAATTAAGGTGAAGGTTACCGCTGAGCCTGGAGAAAGTTTCCTTGATAAAATGATTGCATTAGTCGAAGGCGCATCCCGTCAGAAAACCCCAAATGAAATTGCACTCACCATTTTATTAGCAGGCTTTACGCTTGTATTTATTATTGTCTGTGTAACACTCAAACCTTTTGGCGATTATTCGTTAACTCCTATAACCATTGCTGCTTTTGTATCTCTTTTTGTGTGCTTAATTCCTACCACTATCGGGGGTTTACTTTCAGCCATAGGTATTGCAGGAATGGATAGGGCTTTGCGAGCTAATGTAATAACGAAATCTGGTAAAGCTGTTGAAACAGCAGGGGATATTGATGTCTTGTTATTAGATAAGACAGGTACAATAACCATTGGTAACAGGAAAGCAACAAACTTCTATCCGACAAAGGGAATTGATGAACATATTTTTATCCAAAATTGCCTTATATCTTCCCTTGCAGACGAAACACCGGAAGGTAAATCAATCATTGAATTGGCAAAAGAAAAAGGAGTTACTACTCCCGCTAATTTTGACATACATACAGCTACCCTTATCAAATTTACTGCGGAGACCCGCAGTAGTGGAGTAAATCTTCCGGGTGGGAAGCAAATTCGCAAAGGTGCCTTTGATTCCATTAGGAAAATAGCTACTGATGCAGGCAATATCTTTCCTAAAGATACGGAGGAAAAAGTAAGACAAATTTCATCCAATGGTGGCACACCTCTTGTAGTGTCTGAAGATAAAAAAGTGATAGGAGTAATAGAATTGCAGGATATAATTAAGCCCGGTATCCATGAACGTTTTGAGCGTTTACGGAAGATGGGTGTAAAAACGGTAATGGTAACCGGAGATAATCCTTTAACGGCAAAATTTATTGCAGAAAAAGCAGGTGTGGACGACTTTATAGCAGAAGCCAAGCCGGAAGACAAAATGAACTATATCAAAAAGGAGCAAGCGGAAGGAAAATTGGTTGCCATGATGGGTGACGGTACAAATGATGCCCCTGCACTGGCACAGGCTGATGTGGGTGTTGCTATGAATAGTGGAACACAAGCTGCAAAGGAAGCGGGTAATATGGTTGACTTAGATAACGACCCTACTAAACTTATTGAAATAGTGGAAATAGGAAAGCAATTGCTTATGACCCGTGGAACGCTTACTACTTTCAGTATTGCAAATGATGTGGCAAAATACTTTGCCATTGTTCCGGCATTATTCATTCTAACAATCCCCTCTTTGCAGGTTCTTAATATTATGCACCTAAGAAGTGCTGAAAGCGCTATACTTTCTGCTGTGATTTTTAATGCCATAATTATCCCAATGCTCATTCCATTGGCATTAAAAGGTGTTCAATACAGACCTATCGGCGCAAGCGCACTCCTTCGCAGGAACTTGCTTGTATATGGATTAGGCGGAATAATAATTCCTTTTATCGGGATAAAATTAATTGATATGCTCTTAGTGTTATTCATGTAATACGGTTTAATATGAAAAAATATTTGCTTCCATCTTTAAGACTTACTTTTGTACTGTTAGTATTACTCTGCTTAATTTATCCTTTGTTTATTATGGTTATAGGAAAGGTTACTCCCGGCGGTGGCGAAGGGGTAAAAGTATATCGTAATGGCAAAGTAGTGGGTTATGAAAACATTGCGCAAGCATTTAAAAACGACAAATACTTTCAACCCCGTCCATCGGCAATTGGATATAATGCAGCAGGTTCAGGAGCGAGTAATAAAGGCCCTACAAATCCTGACTATTTAAAATCCGTGCAAGCAGCCATTGATACATTTATGGCTCATAACCCCGGTGTCAATAAAGCAGACATTCCGGCTGAATTAGTAACAGCTTCGGGTAGTGGACTGGACCCTGACCTTAGCCCTGAAGGAGCTACAATACAGATAAGGCGCATTGCCAGGTTGAGGAGTATTCCTGAGCAAGACCTTATAAAATTGGTGGAAGAGCATACAGAAAAACCACTATTGGGTTTATTTGGACCTTCAAAAGTGAATGTACTTAAACTGAATATTGCCCTTGATGAAATAAAAAAAGCTAATTATAACTGAACTATATAAAATCAAACAAACACAACATGAAAATTATTAAAATTACCTTACTGACTTTAACAACATTAACGCTTACTTTCCAAGCTAAATCACAGATGGTGGCTAAAGATACCACTTCAAAAAAACATATCCTACAAGACCAAACACCTTTTGATAATATGGACCAATCATGGGTAAATGGAAATGACCGCAGGGATTCATCAGTATTTCACATCCCCTACTTTACGCCCGAAATTTTTGTGGATTGCAATGTAACTTATTCGGGTAATAATCCGATAGACCATACAGTAGTTGGTTCAACTGCCCTTGCTCGTGATAATGAAATGGATATTTCACAATTAGGGTTCGGAGGTGACTTTAATTATGACGGAGCTCGTGGAAGATTTATGACACAATTAGGAACTCGTGATGAAGTCGTTCCCCGTAACGATTATAGCCCTTATCGTGGACAATATGACCTAACTGATGCCTACCGTTATATAAGTGAAGCTTATGGAGGTTATCACTTTAATGCAATGCACGGTATCAATGTAGACGGTGGATTGTTTATGTCATATATTGGGCTTAACTCCTATTACCAAGTTGAGAATTGGGATTATCAGGCATCCTATACATCTGACAATACCCCTTGGTTTTTTAATGGAATACGTACTCAGATTTTCCCATCCAATACATTGAAGATTGAGTTATGGCTTATTAACGGTTGGCAGAGTTATGCCACTTTTAACTCTAATCCGGGATTTGGTGGAAATATCACATGGATTCCTAATGCAAATGTTAAACTTTTAACCAATGATTATTACGGTCAGGATGATGCAGGTTTACTTGGAAGACATCGGTTCCACTCTGATAATAGTCTTTTGATAAGGTATTATCATGCACCTAAATCTAAAAAAGGAATCACTCAAATGGCATTCTCTTTAACAGGGGATATTGGTGATGAAAAAGGTGACGGAGTGAATGGATTTAATGGTTTCAAAAAGGGCAATGATTCAACTGGATATGCTCAGTATTTTGCCAGTGCCATGTTTTATAATAGGATATGGTTTGCTCATGGTAAATGGGCATGGATGATTGGCGGCGGAGTTATGGTAAATCCGGGTCGTTATTTGGTCCTTGAACCCACAGGTCAAGCAAGTGACCTTCCCACACCTGCTGCAATTGCCATGTCAAATGGCACTATATTGCAAACAACAACTCAGGAAGGCATAGACCCTTTTACTCAAAACCCCGGTGACCAATTTAGCGCATGGGATTGTTCCACCAATATTGCATGGATGCCCAATCAAAGCATCGAATTTAAGTTAGAGTTATTGCATCGTCAGGCAAGCGTGGGTTATTTTGCCGGTCCCGGTGGCGTTACATCCCCAAACGGCTATACTACAGACCCGGTACTTATTCAACAGGCTAATGGTACTCTTGTTCCTATTGCGGGTTGGGTGCCTGACCTTGTTCGCTCAGAAAACCGTATTATCGTTGCTATACTTTTTAGAATATAACTCGATATTAGATATATCTTTGCTATATGTCAGAACCTGAGCAAAGACCGGAGCATTTTCTTGAACTTATCCGCCGTTCAAAACGTGGTAAATTCAAAATTTATATTGGGATGAGTGCAGGTGTTGGCAAAACATACCGGATGTTGCAGGAAGCGCAAGTGTTGTTTAAAAATGGGGTTGATATTCAAATAGGGTATATAGAAACGCACAACCGAAAAGAGACAAGCGATTTATTAGTCGGATTACCCGTAATTCCTCGCCGCAAGCTATTTTATAAAGGCAAAGAGTTAGAGGAAATGGATGTGCAGTCAATCATTAACATTCACCCGGAAATTGTAATTGTAGATGAGCTTGCCCATTCTAATATTGAAGGAAGCAAAAACGAAAAACGTTGGCAGGATGTGATGGAAATATTGGAAGCCGGTATCAATGTGATCAGTGCAGTAAACATACAGCATATTGAAAGCTTAAATAAGGAAATTAAAGAAATAACAGGCATTGAGGTTACCGAAAGAGTGCCCGATAAAGTGCTTCATACGGCAGATGAAGTAGTGAATATTGATTTGACAGCAGATGAATTAATTACTCGATTGAAGGAAGGTAAAATCTACGATACATCTAAAATAGAAACGGCATTACAGAACTTTTTTAAAGTAGAGAAAATACTGCAACTGCGGGAATACGCATTGCGGGAAGTAACCATGCAGGTAGAACGGAAAGTTGAATCGGAAGTACCCCGCAATGCCGCCTTGCGACATGAAAAATTTTTGGCTTGTATCAGCTCCAATGACGAAAATTCCAAAATGATAATACGGAAAACGGCCCGGTTGGCAGCTTATTATAACTCAACATGGTTTGTGCTATATGTCCAAACTAAAAAAGAAAATGCGGATAACATTGATTTGGCTGTG
>Ga0206873_1113_pt1 | contig 26287 bp, 25 predicted proteins | sample Alteio_BWOrgCont_11_FD_152631 | JGI IMG/M metagenome (GOLD analysis project Ga0206873, IMG submission 152631) | Enriched cells from forest soil in Barre Woods Harvard Forest LTER site, Petersham, Massachusetts, United States -... | ecosystem: Environmental > Terrestrial > Soil > Temperate forest >...
TAGTAACTGACGGCCCATTTGCAGAATCGAAAGAAGTGGTAGGCGGTTATCTTCTGGTGAATGCCAGTGACCTCAACCAGGCGACTGAAATTGCTAAGGGTTGCCCTATTCTGGAGGTAGATGGTTCCGTAGAAGTTCGCCAGGTAAGGCCAATGTAATTTGACATTGCCTTTAGACGAAGACAAAGAAGTAACCAAAATAGTTGACCATCTTTTCCGGCATGAGTCGGGGAGGATGGTCGCTGTTTTAACACGGGTTTTTGGTTTTGCCAATATTGAGCAGGCCGAAGATATTGTGCAGGATACTATTATACGCGCACTGGAAACATGGAAGTTCGGCAAGTTACCCGATAATCCCCAGGCCTGGCTTTACCGTACTGCAAAAAATAAAGCCATAGATTTAATAAGAAGACAAAAAGTAAAACATAAAATAGAGAGCGAAATAGCTCCGCTGTTAAAATCAGAATATACGCTTGTGTCTTCCATGAATGATATGTTCCGCGAAAATGAAATTAAAGACAGTCAGCTACGGATGATGTTTGCCTGCTGTCATCCATCCATTACTGTTGAGTCGCAGCTTACACTTATGCTGAAAACCCTTTGCGGACTTAGCACAAAAGAAATAGGCAATGCATTTCTTGCCAGTGAAGATACTATACAAAAACGACTTTATCGTACTAAAGAAAAAATAAAAGAAGAACATATTTCGTTGGACTATCCGGGCGCGGATAGGATGCAAGCTAGATTAGATACTGTTTTGAAGGCCTTGTATTTGCTGTTTAACGAAGGTTATAATTCCTCGCACCCGGAGAAATTAATACGGGAAGATCTATGTGAAGAAGCTATACGGCTTACCATTCTTCTTACAGAAAACCCGAAAACCAATCAGCCATATACTAATGCACTGTTGGCATTGATGTGTTATCAAGCCTCCCGTTTTGCTGCCAGGCTTGACGATAAGGGATTCATGGTACTTATGAAAGATCAGGATAGGACGCATTGGAACAAATTTTTGATAGACAGGGGCAATGAATATCTTGTTCGTTCAGCAGATGAAAATACAATGCATGAGTATCATATAGAGGCAGCTATTGCTTCGGCACATGCCAATGCAAAATCATATGATCTAACTGACTGGAAAATAATATTGCAACTTTACAGCAGTCTTTTTAACCGCACTCAAAACCCGATGGTGGCTATTAACATGTGTATTGCATTAGGCGAAGTGGAAGGATATGAAAAAGCCATAAGGGAACTGGAAAAGATAAAAGGATTTTCAGAGAACTGCTACTATAACACTTCCCTCGGAGAGATGTATTTGAAAGCCGGAAAGAAACAGGAAGCCATCAACTATTTCCAACATGCGCTTGAACTCACTTCTTCCAATGCGGAGATTGAGTTAATCCGAAGAAAGATAAATTTGTGCAAATAATTCTTGCAAATGTCCTCCATCCACAATAAACTTAAAGGCGGAGACCTTCGCTCTATTGGCAAAGCAAACACAATAGTTTCTGAAATAGCGAATCAAAAAGAATTTGATAAAGTATTTAAGGGCTTGTTTGATGATGACCGTTTAGTCATAATGCGTTCTGCTGATGCTGTTGAAAAAATCACAGTATCCCATCCGGAATATTTAGGGAAGTATAAATATAAGTTGATTGAATTGATGCAGACGGCTAATCATATAGAACTGAAATGGCACCTGGCTCAATTAATGTCGCGCTTAGAATTAGATGAGAAAGAAACCGGTATTGTTTGGGATAAACTTACCCAATGGGCCAATGATAAAAAGGGAATCAGGATAGCAAGGGTTTTCTCTTTGCAAACGCTATTTGATATTCAAAAACAATACCCCGAGTTAAAAAAGGATTTCATGGATACCCTTGCTAAATTAGATAGGGAAAACATTCCGAGTATTAAGGCAAGAATTAGAAAGCTGCGGAAAGATAAATCCTTATAGAGAAAATTTCTTCGCGTAAGCGGATATTTTCCCGGGAGTAAAATTGCTCTCGGGTTTTATTCTTCCAATCACCGTGAAATCGCAAAAAGAAAGTATTGACCGTTCTGCCATTAGGGTATCTTCCCCATTGTAAACAATACCTACTACTTTTAGTCCTCTGTCTTTAAGAGCCATGCAGGATAACATAGTATGGTTGATGCTCCCTAAATAATTTTGGGAAACAAGAATAACTTCCGCATTCCATTGCTCCATCATATCAATCATCAATTCTTTTTCATTGATAGGAACCATAAGTCCCCCGGCTCCTTCAATTACCAGAATGTTATCCGTCTGCGGAACTGCGATATTTTTTATTTCTATTTTTATTCCCTGTTCTTCTGCGGCAGCAAAAGGTGATGCGGGTAATGGCAAACAGAAAGCTTCCGGGTGAATTATAGTTTTTTTATTGCTGATCAATTTTTTAATTGTATCAGAATCCCTGTCTTCCCCCGATCCTGTTTGTATAGGCTTCCAGTAATCTGCCTGTAATGCTTCTGTAACAATAGCAGATACGATCGTTTTACCTACTCCTGTACTGATACCTGTTATAAATATTTTTCTCATGCTTTTGCAATCGTTTTAAACAGCAGGTCAATTTCCTCTTTTGTATTATATGAATGCAGGCATACTCTTATGCGTTCTTTTCCTTTAGGCACTGTGGGGCTGAGTATGGGCCGCACATCCATATCCGCATCTTGAAGCTTTTTGCACAGATTTTTAACTTCACTGTTACCGGGTATAATCATACTTTGTATTGCAGAAGGGCTGTCCAGCCATTTTTTATTTCCATTAATTTTTTGCTTGAAATAAGATATATTCTCCACTAAATTATTTTGAATGTTTACACTTTTTTCCAATAATTGGTGGGCGCATTCTATACTGATAAGGCTATGCAAAGGAAGAGCTGTGGTATAAATAAATGAACGGGCATAATTAACCAAATATTCTTTCAGCGTAGTTGAGCCAAGTACCACAGCGCCATGGCAGCCTAATGCTTTTCCAAACGTGTGCACTCTTGCGAATACACTACTTTCTATTTTTTGCTGTTGAGCAAGGCCTTTCCCAAATACCCCTGTTGCATGAGCTTCATCAACGAGTAAATTTGCATTGTGTTTCTTGCACAATTCCGATATTTCTTTCAGTGGTGCTAAATCTCCATCCATAGAATATATGGATTCCACGGCTACAAATATATTTACCGATGAATTATTTAATCGTTCTTCCAAATGGACCACGTCATTATGCCTGAAAGCAAAAGTATCCGCCCTTGAAAGCCTTATTCCATCATGGATAGAAGCATGTACCAATTCGTCATATAGTATGGTATCACCTTTCTTTGCAATGCTTGAAAATAGCCCCACGTTAGCATCATATCCTGAATTAAAAACCAATGCAGCAGGCGAATTATAAAACGCTGCAAGGAACGATTCCAGTTCTTCTGCTTCTTTGGAATTACCCGATAATAGCCTTGAGCCACCTGAACCAACCCGCTTTGCATTCTTAGCTGTTTTTTCTTCAATCATCTTATACAATTCCTCAGATCTTGCAAACCCAAGATAGTCGTTGGATGTAAAATCAATACGCTTTTCTGTAAGGGATAATTTACGCAATAAATCCTGCTCTCCTCTTTTTTGGATTGCCTCTGATAATGCTTTTTCTGCAGGAAACATGGAGCTAATGTAGTAAATTAAGATTGATGCAATCCGAGAATTAAAAATGATATCCCGGATAAGTTTCAGTGAACTCGGAATCAAGGATTGTGGAATTTACTTCAACATTGTAGAATTGGTACATTTCATACAATCCCTTGTCATCATAAACCCTTATCAGCGCCGGAAGGTTGTTGGTTTTATCTATAAATAGTATTACATGCTTTGCATACGTGGCAGGCAATTGAAGTTGTTGCCCGATCTTCAGCTCATCTTCATACCATGAAATATTATTTAGGGTTAAAACTTCATAGTCATTTAAATAATTTTTGGTCGCAATTTTTGTAACTGTTTCACCTTCCTGAGTAACAGTATATGGCGTAGTGGCGCATTGTGTAAAAGTAATATCAACCTTGTAGCAGGCAGTATTATCCCAAACAGTGTCTGCAAGCCTATGGACATTATTTTTGTAAGCATCGGGAAATTTTGCCAGCGAATGGGAGAATACATCTCCTAAATAGGCATAGCCCAATCTCAATAATGTTTGGTGCTGTCCTTTTCGCATTAGTTTGCCAAAAGGGCTTAAATGGAGGTTTACATAAGGGAAGCCATTTGGGTTCACAATAGCATCACCATCTTCTTTGCCATCTACCCATAGTACTTCAATCCCCCTATCTAAATCTTTATAATACGCTTTGAAAGGAGATACATTTAATTTCACTAAAGAATGAGCTTTAGTAAACTTGTCGTCAACCCGCTCGAAGGCATAAATGTTGTACCGCAATGTTTTCACATTTTGAATTGCGTTGAACATATTGGTGAAAATACTTGCCGTTGTTACTTCCTTATTCTGGGCTGATAACAGAGCAGGGGAAAGATTTATTCCGCAAAAAATGGCGGCAACTATTATTCCCGTCTTCATATATGAATAGTTACTTTTCACATCCGTTAAATACTTATTCAAATGCAGAAATGCCTGTTACATCCATTCCGGTTATCAGCAGATGTATGTCGTGTGTTCCTTCGTATGTTATTACTGATTCCAAATTCATCATGTGTCGCATAATAGGGTATTCTCCTGTAATGCCCATGCCTCCGAATATCTGCCTTGCTTCTCTTGCAATCTGCAAAGCCATATTCACATTATTCCGTTTCGCCATGGAAATTTGTGAAGGTGTTGCACGCTTTTCATTCATAAGCATTCCCAGCCTCCAGCAGAGTAGTTGGGCCTTGGTTATTTCGGTGATCATTTCTGCAAGTTTCTTTTGTGTAAGTTGAAAACTGGCAATAGGTTTGCCAAATTGAATGCGTTGTTTAGAATAGCGCAAAGCGGAATCATAGCAATCTAACGCCGGACCAACCGCGCCCCAGGATATTCCATACCTTGCCATATTCAGGCAAGATAACGGTCCTTTTAACCCTTTTATATTTGGTAAGATATTTTCCTTGGGAATTTTAACATTATCAAAAACCAATTCACCTGTAGCGCTCGCCCTAAGTGACCATTTATTATGCGTTTCAGGAGTGGTGAAGCCTTCCATTCCTCTTTCTACTAACATTCCACGGATAACACCTTCTTCATCTTTTGCCCAAACAACTGCCACATCTGCAATAGGTGAATTGGAGATCCACATTTTAGCTCCATTCAATACATAGTGGGTTCCGTTATCCACAATTTTACTGACCATGCCTGAAGGATTAGAACCATGATCAGGTTCTGTGAGGCCAAAGCATCCTATCTTTTCTCCCGCTGCAAGCAAAGGGAGCCATTTCTTTTTTTGTTCTTCGCTGCCAAATGCATAAATAGGATACATAACTAAAGAGCCCTGTACAGAAGCCATAGAGCGTATTCCGGAATCTCCCCGTTCTACTTCCTGCATAATAATGCCGTAGGAAATGTAATCTAATCCGGCGCCTCCATATTCTTGTGGAATAGTAGGGCCAAATGCGCCTATGGATGCAAGTCCTTTTACGATCTGTTTTGGGAATTCTGCTTTTTGGCAAGCATCTTCAATAATTGGACTGATGGATTTTTTTACAAATGACCGAGCAGTATCCCTTATTAATTTGTGTTCATCTGTCAGCAATTCATCCAACAGGTAGTAATCGTGTCCCTGAAAATTATCTGTAGCCATTTGTATATGTTTTTCTTTTGTGATACAAAATTAACATTTACCCGATAATCTATACCTGTCCTATAAAATTGGTCAATTCTACAAAATGCTCCCAGCCAAGTTGTTCCGCCCGCTTATGCCCAATGTCTTCCCGCATTTTTCTTCCTTCCAGCATCCCCGAAAGGGCATTGGAAAGTTTTTTTCTCCGCTGATTGAATGCCATTTTAATTACCTTTTTAAATAATACATCATCGCAACCGATTGAAGTCTGTGGTTTTCGTTCCAGACGTATAACTCCTGAATTTACTGCAGGCGGGGGATCAAAACTTGCAGGTGGCACATCAAAAAGATATTCTGCCTCGTAATAGGCTTGTACCAGCACGCTTAATATTCCATAGTCTTTATTACCCGGTGGTGAACAAATGCGCTTAGCTACTTCCTTTTGGAACATTCCCACCACCTGAACAACTTTGTCACGGTTATCAAGGGCTTTAAAAAGTATTTGAGATGAAATATTGTAAGGGAAATTTCCAATCAAAGAAATTTTTTCTTTGCCGAATAAAGTATCAAAATCGAGTTGAAGGAAATCTCCCTGGATAATGTTGGGCCTCAGTTCAGGGATATATATATTTAAATATTGTACGGATTCACTATCTACTTCCGACACCCATAGATTTTTTCCCCAGAGTTTTAATAAATACTTGGTGAGGCTGCCCATTCCCGGGCCGATTTCAAGTGCAATAGTAGTAGTGCGTTCAAGGGTATTGGCAATTTTCTCAGCAATGTTTTCATCTTTCAGAAAATGCTGTCCCAATCTTTTTTTTGCGCGGACTTGCATCTATTTTTCCGGTTTATATCCCGACTCCTTTAAAATTTTATCCGCATTATTTTCAGCCATAAGTTGGGGCAAGGTAATACTTGAATTATTTTTCATATAGTTTCTTACAATTTGCCAGCCCAGCCAATATCCCGTCCGAGATGGGCTTAGATCGTGGTTGAAATAGGAAGTGAAAGGCCCGTCATCCGTAAATTTTGTAATACTGGCAATCTCGGTGCTATACAACATTTTTTCACGAATAATATAGGCCCACATATTAAACTCATTCTCTTTGCACCAGGTCAATTGCTTTTTTGTATAGCGTATTTTGATGGTGTCATTCACTTTGGGCAGCATGGCATCGAGTGTATACATAATCTTGCCTTCGTGCACTATCTGGCTTAACAGGTCATTTTTATCTTCATCCGGCTTAAAAATGCTTTCAAGCCAACCATAAACCGCATCACACACAATATAATCCTTCGTCATATGCATGGTTTTAAAATGCGGAAATTGAGCAAAAGTATAAAGCATGTTATTTGAGCCAAGATACCACTCCAAAGAAACAGCAAGTACAGAATCATAATAAACAATATTGTATTGGTACCCATCCATAACAGTCAATACCCTTGGTAAAGGTTTATCCGGGTAATAATAACGGAAATGTTGAAAAGCATTCGTAAGCCCGGCCTCCAGAAAAGATACATCCGGATATGTCTTTTCGCAACTGTCATAACTATCGCGCATATCTTTGTTGGTAATAAACCGTTTTAAACCGGCAGCATAAGTAGAATCCATAATACCGCCATCGTTAAGAAATCCCGTCACAAAATCGGTGTAGAATTTCCCATATTTTTTCAGCATCTTTTGTGTATACTGATTGATGCTGTCCGGTTTCATGGCAAACATGTCCTTCTCCATACGGTCAATCTTTACGGGCGGCACCCTTACTTTTGAAACATCAATATCCAAGGGGTTATTGTGGCAGGAAGAAAGAAAAAACATCGCGATAAGCGATGAACCATATACGATAAACTTGCGTAAAGATTTTGTATTCATTTACTGTACAATTTTCAATTTGGCAAATTTAAGCAGTAATTGTTTTTTCTCCCCGTTAAACATTACCATGGCTTTACTGTTAGGATAACTACCTTCAACACTCAGAACTTCTCCTATTCCAAACCGTTCATGCTCCACTCTCATGCCAACTTTCAAATCTCTCAAGTGAGAATTATCCATGGGCATACTTGTCTGTGACGCTTTATTCATGCTCATTAATTTCTTCCCGACAATATTTGTAGGAGGGGCTGCATAGGCAGTAGTAGCAGGTTTTCTAAATCCAGATGGCGTTCTGGAATATACAGGTTCACCGCCACTGCGCCCATATCCGTGTGATTCACTTTGGCGGGGTTCTTCTCTCTGCTGTGTGAGTGTAGTAATACTTTCCCTTGGAATTTCCTCCAGAAAACGGCTAGGCTCATTACTCTGAGGGCTTCCATATCGGAAACGATATACTGCGTTCGATAATATTAGTTGTTTTTTCGCTCTTGTTACAGCTACATAAAACAATCTTCTCTCCTCTTCCAGTTCTTCTCTCGATGTCAACACCATTTGAGACGGAAAAAGATTTTCTTCCATACCGGCGATATATACATAATTAAACTCTAATCCTTTTGCCGAGTGTATGGTCATTAGCAAAACTTTATCACTCTTAGATTGCTCCTCTTTATTATTTCGGTCTTCATTGGTAAGAAGTGCCACATCTTCCATAAACATGCCTAGTGTAGGAATAACTCCTTCATCTACAGGTTTCTCTGAAAAATCTTTTAATCCGTTGAATAATCCTAAAATATTTTCAATGCGGTTAACTCCTTCCGGGGTTCGGTCTTGTTCCAGTTCCCGTTTAAGTCCTGTATTAGCGTATATATAATCCCCCAACTGGAAGGCAGTAGAGGTCGAGACCATAGCAGAAAAGCTCTTTATCATATTTACAAATTCCGTAATTCTTTCCGTAACACGGGGAGAAAGGCTGAGGTTAAAATCTTTTATATTATCTAAAACCATCCAAATACTGATATCGTTATCGGCAGCAGCAACAATCAATTTATCAAAAGTTGTATCGCCTATTTCCCGTTTAGGATAATTGATAACCCTTCGCAACGCTTCTTCATCATGCGGATTGATTGCTAATCTGAAATAGGCCAGCAGATCTTTTATTTCCTTACGCTGATAGAAAGAGATGCCTCCATATATCCGGTAAGGAATGCCCAATTTTATTAAGGCTTCCTCAATGGAACGCGATTGTGCATTAGTACGGTATAATATGGCAAACTCACCATTAGTTGCGCGATTAGATTGTTTAAAACTATAAATAGATTGGGCTATCATTCTTCCTTCGTCGGTATCTCTTTCAGCCCGCATAAGTTGAATTTTTTCCCCTTCTCCGTTAGATGTCCAAACTGTTTTTTGCAGCTGGTCCCGGTTATTGGAAATAATGAGATTAGCTGCATCAACAAGCGTTTTGGTAGACCGATAATTTTGTTCCAGTTTAAATACTTGTGTATCTGGATAGTGTTTTTGGAAGTTGAGAATATTCTGAATATTCGCTCCGCGGAAGGCATAAATACTTTGCGCATCATCGCCCACTACGGCAATGTTCTGGTGGCGTGCAGCCAACTGTCGCAATATCATATATTGAGAAAGATTGGTGTCCTGGTACTCATCCACCAAAATATACTTGAACATATTCTGATACTTCAATAACACTTCCGGATGATCGCGAAGTAAAATATTGGTTTGGTATAACAGGTCGTCAAAGTCCATTGCACCTGACTTGAAAAGCCGTTTATTATAGGTGAGGTATATCTGCGTAAAATGCTCCCTGCGCGCTGCTCTGTCATCAGCCTGGTACTGCGCATCATTAGCATATGCTTCTGCGGAAATGAGTATGTTCTTCATACTGGAAATACGTCCCAGCAAAGAAGATGCCTTGTAGGTCGAATCACTTAATCCTAATTCTTTCGTAATGCTCTTGATCAGGGATTTAGAATCATCCGTGTCGTAAATAGTAAAGTTCTGAGGATAGCCAATTTTATCCGCCTCGCGCCTAAGCAAACGAGCAAACACCGAGTGAAAAGTACCCATCCATAGGTTGCGGGCTTCACCACCTATAAGTTCTATTATCCGTTCCTTCATCTCAGCAGCAGCCTTATTGGTAAAGGTAAGCGAAAGTACCCGGAAGGGATCAACGCCTTGTTTTAGCAGGTAAGCAATGCGGTAGGTCAATACCCGCGTTTTACCCGAACCCGCTCCGGCAATGATCATTACCGGGCCTTCGGTAGCTTCTACAGCCTTACGCTGTTCTTCATTTAGCTCTGCTAAAAAATCGTTTCCTCCACTTTCCATTGTGTGCAAAGTTACTTCTATTGCAATAGACGATTACCCATGTTAATAATTTTTGAAAAGAGTTTTCCGGGATAGTTTATAACTTCTTGCTCATTTTGAGAACGCATGTGAGAAGAATGTAACATTTAGGTTGACTTGTATAACACCCATAGCTTGAAGGAAGCGGAGTTTTACATCGAACAATTTAATACTTTACAAAATGAAAAAGAGACTTCTTCTACTATGCCTTTTTGTGGCAATGTTATCAATGCAAGGTTGTTTTTGGGGCGGACACGGACACCGCTGGCACGATGATGGTCATGATCACCACGACGACCATCATTGATAAACCTCTACTCATAATTTAGTGGCTTTTGCACCCTCCATTGATGTAGCACAAAAATGGAGGAAGCAAATAGAAGGAAGGCCGCTGTCTGGTGCAATACACCAAGTACCAACGGAACAGAATAAACAAGTGTGAAAACCCCTAATAGGAATTGTACACTTACCATGCCTATCAGGAATTTTATCCCGTTTGATTGAGTAGGCAATAATTGCAGTTTCCTTGATTTGAACCAAATGAGATAGACGAGGATTAATACCACGTATGCATTATACCGATGTATAAATTGCACCCCTGCAATGCCATCTATAAAATTAGTCCAAAGTGGAGACAGCGAAGTTACTTCAGGGGCTATCCAATTGCTGCCCATTTTAGGCCAGGTAGGGTCAAACTGCCCTGCATGCAACCCTGAAGTGAAAGCTCCGTACATAATTTGTATCAATACAAAAAAGAGTAATACCCAAGTCCATTTTTTCAGTGATTTAAAAGGTTTTTCTATACTCGGAGCATTCGGATAAATTAAATCAAGCGCTACCCAAAAGCAATACCCGAAAGTGATGAATGCTGTGAGTAAATGTGCTGCCAGGAAATAATGGCTCACATGTGGTTCGTCTTTAAGTCCACTTGCCACCATATACCATCCCAATACCCCCTGTGCGCCTCCCATCGCAAATATGATAAGGGTCTTCCACAATAATCTTCCGTGCAGCCATCCTTTAAATACAAAGAAAGCGAAGGCTAACATGAATATAAATCCGATGGCTCTTCCGAAAAGGCGATGAGTGTATTCCGGCCAATATATTTTTTTGAAATCTTCAACAGTGAAATAACTATTGATTTGCTTGAATTCCGGCGATTGCTTATAAGCATCAAATTCTTTCTGCCAGGCAGTATCTGTCATAGGCGGAAAAAGTGTAGTTGGCTCCCAGTTAACCATAGAAAGGCCCGAGTGCGTAAGCCGGGTGTAGCCACCAACTACCACCATTGCCCATATAAGTACACAGCCTGTAATAAGCCAAATTACTATTTTTCGGGTGGGACTCATCTCTAAAATTTCTGCAAATGTATATAAACATAGAAAGCTCCATAACACCTATTTTTCTACTTTTACATTGTTATGTTAAAGAATGCGTCAAGCGATGATACGATTGTTGCCCTTTCCACTCCGCCGGGAGTCGGGGCTATCGGCGTTATAAGGCTTTCGGGCCCCAAGGCCATTTCGATAGCTGAACAAATATTGCCCGGGCTTAAGCTTGAAGCAGCAACTTCACATACACTGCATTTTGGAATTATCAGGGATGGAGATACGGTATTAGATGAAGTTGTAGCGGGAATTTTTAAAGCCCCTAATTCCTTTACCAGGGAAGATGTGATAGAGATTTCTTGTCACGGTTCAGCCTATATATTGCAAAAAGTCTTGCAATTGGTTTTGAAAAAAGGGGCACGTCTTGCGAAGCCGGGAGAGTTTACAATGAAAGCATTTTTGAACGGGCGTTTCGACTTGTCTCAAGCGGAAGCGGTGAGCGATCTGATAGCATCTGAAACACAGTCAGCACATCATCTTGCCATGAATCAGATGCGCGGAGGTTTCTCCAATGAGTTGAAAATACTGCGGGAGGAATTGGTCCATTTTGCCTCTCTGATAGAATTGGAACTTGACTTCAGTGAGGAAGATGTGGAGTTTGTCAATCGTCCGCAACTACTTAGCTTGCTTAACAAGATTCAGAAAAAGATAAATGCACTTTGTGAATCGTTCCGCCTGGGAAATGTTTTAAAGAATGGTGTATCTGCGGTGATAGCCGGAAGGCCAAATGCCGGCAAATCTACTTTGCTGAATGCTTTGTTGAATGAAGAACGTGCCATAGTAAGTGATATACCCGGGACCACACGTGATACGATTGAAGAAACTTTAATTATAAACGGAATAGCTTTCCGCCTGACCGACACTGCCGGAATGCGTGAGGCAACAGACAGTATAGAAAGACAGGGGGTAGCGCGTACCATGCAAAAAATTGAACAGGCATCAATCGTTGTTTACTTGTTTGATGCGACAGAATTTTCTCCAGATGAGGTATCGGAAGATTTAATCCGGTTAAAAAAAGGAGATAATATTCCTGTTTTGCCCGTAGCCAATAAAATTGACATCAGGGATGAGATAGAATACATTAATAAGTTCAAGGAGATTGAAGACATGAGTTTTATATCCGCTAAAAATGGGCATGGAATTGTTGAATTAAAGAAACGTTTGTATGAAACTGTTTTGCATGGCAAAAGTGTAAGTGAAGGTGTTATCCTGAGTAATGCCCGCCATTATGAAGCTTTGCAGGCCACCCTGAAAAACCTACAAGCAGCCCAAAAGGGTATTGAAACAAAATTGTCGGGAGAATTGGTGGCATCTGATATACGCTCAGCACTTAATCATTTAGGTGAAATTACAGGCGAAGTAACCACCGATGATCTTTTGGGGAATATATTCGGGAAGTTTTGTATCGGCAAATAAGAACCTATTAATATCCCACTAATAAACGTATAATAAAACGTATAAAATCCTTAATTAATAAGGTTTATAAAGGATTCATTTTAATAAATGGTATTTTGTTATTATTGGTTTATTAAGAAATAATTTGTACCCTATTTGTACCTTAATTGTTATATTTGTACCTCGTAACAAAATTTGGTGAGATAACTGGACAAATATAAACACTTTATTACATATTTTAATTTATAATACACTATATCTATGAGTTCCAATATTAGAATAACGAAGATTTGCAAATTCTGCAATAAAGAATTTGAAGCACGGAAAACAACTTCACAAACCTGTTCCGACCATTGCGCCAAAATGTATTACAAGGTCAAAAAGAAAAATGAGAAAATTGAAAACACTAATACTGAGACAAAAAAAACTATCTCCATTCCGTATGAAATATTGAGTGCAAAAGAATTTTTAACTGTAACTGATGCTGCAAAGCTGCTTAACAGTTCCCGACAAACTATATACAGCTTAATAAATGCAGGTAGGGTAAAGGCAACTAATCTAAAGATAAAGAAAACACTTATTAAGCGTTCTGAAATTGATAGACTATTTTAATCTGTACACTATGACAAAAGTATTTTTAAGACAGAAAAAAATTAGTGGAAACAGGCACAGTTTTTATTTAGACTTTTACCCGCCTATTGCACACCCTGATACTGGCAAACATACAAGGAGGGAATTTTTAGGGCTATACACCTATGACAAACCAAAGAACCCCATAGATAAAAAGCAAAATGAAGATGCTAAAAATATTGCTGAAAATACAAGGGCAAAAAGGCAACTTGAAATTCAAAATAAGCATTTTGGATTTCTCTCTAAAGATAAGCAGAGAGCGGACTTTATAGAATATTTCAAGGACTTAGCAGACAAAAGGAAGGCAAGTAACCATGATAACTGGATTTCTGCATACCACCACCTTGTAAAGTTTTCCGGCGGTTCATTACCTTTTAATGACCTTGACGAAAATATTTGTGTTGAGTTCAGAGAATATTTATTGAAGGCAAAGAGCAATAAAAGCGAGTATAAAACTCTTTCTCAAAATTCGGCACACGGATATTTTAACAAGCTAAAGGCGACCTTAAAACAGGCATATAAGGACGGTTATTTATTAATTGATTTGAATAGTAAAATTGAACGGATAAAAGAAGCTGAAACAGAAAGGCAATTTTTAACTATGGAGGAACTAAATACACTTGCAAATAAAGAGTGTACAATTCCTGTTTTGAAAAAAGCAGGTTTATTTTCAGCCCTGACCGGATTAAGATTTTCAGATATTGAAAAACTTATATGGGGGCAGGTACAGTATAGTAAATCAGAGGGCTACTCTTTACAATTTAGGCAAAAGAAAACAGGTGGAGTGGAAGTAGCACCCATTTCAGAACAGGCATATAAATTATTAGGTGAACCCCAAGAACCAACTCAAAAAGTATTTCAAAATCTTAAATACTCAACTCAAAATAATACCTATTTGAAAGAATGGTTGAATAGTGCAGGAATAAGGAAACATATAACATTTCATTGTTTCAGACATACGTTTGCTACTTTGCAGTTATCTTTTGGAACTGATTTATACACTGTTTCAAAAATGTTAGGACACCGTGAAATAAGGACGACACAGCAATATGCGAAGGTCATTGATAAGACAAAGCAGGTTGCTGCTAATAAAATCAAATTAGAGTTCTAACCATTAATGTATAAAATCTCCACTGTTTATAAATTTTTATAGAAATAAGCTGATTTAATCCTTTACTATCCTAATTTTGGAAATAATTAGAAAACTAACCATAATATCTGTTGAAATTTGGAAACCGCTATAAGAAATAAACGAAGTTCTTCCCCACTACTTGAACTAAAAAAGCCAAAGAAATTAATTGCTTTTGGTTGGTATGGTGGAAAGTTTTCTCATCTTGATTGGCTTTTACCTTTACTACCGGAATGTTTACACTATTGTGAGCCATTTGCAGGTTCGGGAGCAGTATTAATGAACAGGGAACCTTCCCCTGTGGAAACTTATAATGATATTGATAGGGAGGTAGTAAATTTTTTTAGAGTTCTAAGGGAAAGCAAAGAAGAACTAATTGAACAAATTGCATTAACCCCTTTTTCACGTGAAGAATTTGCACTTGCCTGTAATTTGGACCCTGAATTAACTGATATTGAAAGGGCGAGACGCTTTTATGTTCGGGCAAGGCAGGTAAGGACAGGGCTTGCACAAACTGCATCTATTGGTCGTTGGGCTAATTGCAAGAATACAAGTCGCTCTGGAATGAGTGGCGTTGTCAGTCGTTGGCTTGGGGGTGTTACTCAACTTGATTTCATCGCTGAACGCTTTCTTAGAGTTCAAATTGAAAATCGTCCGGCAACTGCTATTGTAAAACTATATGATAGTGAAGAAACATTCTTTTATTGCGATCCACCGTATATACATGAAACAAGAGGAGATTCTAAAGCGTATGGTTTTGAAATGGATAATCAAATGCACATTGAATTAGCAGAGGTTCTCAATGCAGCAAAAGGTAAAGTTGCACTCTCTAATTACGATTGCGAATTAATGAACAACTTATATTCCAGTAAAAAATGGAAGAAAATTTATAGCCCAGAAAAAACAATCCATTCGACAAAAGATAAGCGGCAAGAAGTTTTATGGGTAAATTATGAGTTAAATAAAAATTCACATAAGAATTCTCTTTTCACTAATGAGTAAATTACAAGATATTCTGGAAAAATTCCACACATCTACTCTCAAAAATAAGGATAAAACATTTATTAAATCTAAAGATTTAAAAGAAAGAATTGAATTTATTTGTAGATGCAATGCAAATAAAGCACCAATTAGATTCTTAATGTCTTGCCTTATCGCTAAAATTGATAACCCGTCCGTTGACATCCGAAAACCTTATACGGAAATTGAGGGCTCCGATACATATTCAGGTAGATATTATGATGAACATTTTATTGAGGAATTTGTCCATAAGTATAAATTACCCTGTAATCCAACGACAGCTTATTTAACCCCTGCATTTCGTAATATAGATAGGCTATTGACTACTGATTTAGTTTTGGTAGGAAGGCCCAGAGAAGCATATAAATATACTCTTGAGATTCTTGATAGTGTTCACCAAAATAAAGAAACTCCAGAAAATATTTTGCAAGAGATTATCCGGCTATTGTTTATTATAAAAGAAGAAGACGAAAAGAGAATGCAGCAACTAATCTCTAACTTAAAGCAAACTGAAGATGTTCTTTCACTATCCTCAGAAGAAACAGTAACTCTTTTAACACAACATTTAAATTGCAAAAACTCAAGCAGACTTCCGGTTTTAATTGTAGCGGCTGCTTACCAATCTGTGAAAGATAAAATAGGTGAAATAATATTGCCTCTTCAATCACATAATGCAGCAGATAAGCAAACAGGCTCGATAGGGGATATAGAGATAACACTTATTAATGAGGAAAAAATTGTAACCTGTTATGAGATGAAAGATAAGCGAGTAACAAAGAATGATATTGACCACGCTTTACAAAAACTATCTTCCCATAAATTTAAGGTAGACAATTACATTTTTATCACGACAGATTCTATTGAACTTGATATTACTGATTATGCAAAAAGCCTTTATGAAGCAACTGGAATTGAAATAGCTATTTTAGACTGTATTGGTTTTATCAGACATTATCTACATTTTTTCCACAGGCAAAGGGCCCAGTTCTTAAACATTTATCAGGAATTTGTATTAAATGAACCAACAAGTTCTGTTTCACAGGCATTAAAAGAAGCCTTCCTGGCATTGAGACGTGCGGCAGAAGCAGACAGGCATTAACTATCTACTTTGTAATTTCTTCATTTTTTGAAAAAGATACAACACTCTCATCTCCCCAAAATTTTTCTTCAAATTCCTTATATCTCTTACGGGCAGGGCTTCCATTTTGCCAAAACTCCTCCCACCAGTCGCCAGTAAAACTTTTAATGTAGCTGTTAATTTGTTCAATGGTAGGGGTTCCAGCTAAATTTTTTCTAAAGAAACAATACATTTGAAATGTATCTAATCCATTCGGATATTTTTTCAAGTATTGCTCATATTCCAAAAAATTCAGATTCATTTTTTTTTGGGTGGCTTCTTTTTCCTGTTCTCTAACCATAGCTATTCCTAACTGACCTTTTTTATCCGTGAAAGCTTTTTGCTTACAGGAATTGGAGCAGTATAATTTTCCTTCTCTGGGTTCAAACTCTCTATTGCAAATAATACAGGTATTGTTTCGCATAGTTTCTTAATTGTTTCAGTTATGTTTCGGTAAGGTTTTGGTAAGGTTTCAGTTAAGTTACAAATAGTATCAGTTAGGTTTTAGTAAATTCCGGTAATTATTTGGTTATTAAATCAGTCATATTTCGGTCATGTTCTAACCGATAGGGTAGGGGGGCATTTAGCTAGTATATAGGGTACATATAGTATAGGTATATAGATTGTAAATAATGACACCGATATTATTATTAGTAATTTAGAGCAATACAAAGTTATTAAATCTGTATGAAAAATGGGAAAACAAAATAACATACACCCTCCTATTAGAGAGGAGATGAACACAACTTATATAATTGAAAAACTGACAACTGAATTTAAAAACAAGTATAGTAAGGCGGTAAAGGAGGAAATCATTGAAATTTTAAAAATTGCTATTATTGCCGGTACTCAGCACGAAGAAATGTATTACCCAAGTGAATTTAATAAACTTAAAGATAAACAACCTGAACTTTATAAATTTCCATATTATTTCTTTATTGAAGGGGAAACTAATTTGAGTGAAGGGGTTGTGGCTTTTGACCATTATTTAATTTATAAATATTCAGAACCATGTGCAATTCCAGAGGGTAGTCCCACTTATGGTTTTTTCTTTGCTTTAGTATTTTCATGGCTCAATGAAATACAGGCTATTGATTTTATAAAGTACCATTACAGATGCAATTACAACAGCAAAAAAAAGAAATTTACAATTTTCTTGAATAAAATCAGCTATGAACATAAAAAAATTCTTACTAAAAATTGGTTGCTCGATATTGAAGCATTAGATAACCTTGATATTAAGCTATTAGCTATACTGGGCAGTCCACTTGATAAAAATAAAGCCATTGAAAATGCTAATATTCCCCCGGCTTCATTTGAAAGCATATTTACAGTACCGGATTGGAAAATCTATATTGATGCTTTACATAAAGTCAATAATCCTGTAATTGACAGCAACTATGAATTTATTGGCAAAACTCAAAAGCATAAGGGGGTAATTTGTTCATGGATAAAAGATTTACAGAACAAAGGGGAAATTAATAAAAAATTCACCAGACAGCAATTAGTTAAGGTACTTAACAATGAAATTAAAAACTTGAATTTGGGAAAGGACGGTAAAACCCTTGATAATAATTCCCGTGTTTATGAGAAAGACTATAAAATCCACCTACTAAAATTAGTTAATTTATTACCATAAGTTACCTTTGGTAACTCAAGGTAATTGCAGGTAATTAACATTGCTGAATATTGCGGGATAACAATAAAATACTACCGCAATGAATGAATTAACCTTTGACCAGTTGCCGAAAGTTGTCAGCGAAATGGCAGATAGATTAGAGAAAATTGAAAAATTACTACTCTCACAGGTAAACCCCACACAACCCGAAGCTGACCAGTTCCTAACAATAAAGCAGGTTGCCGAAATACTTACCCTTTCAGTTCCTACTATTTACGGACTTGTTCAACGTGCCGAAATACCCTCTTGTAAAAAGGGGAAACGCTTATATTTTTCCCGCATTGAGCTAATGGACTGGATTAAGGCAGGGCGCAAAAAAACTAATTCAGAAATTGAAGCGGAAACCCTGAAACATTCTAAAAGGAGAGGAAGGTAAGCTATGTCAGGAATTAGTAAAGAGGATAATGAGAATAAAGAAATTACAGGGGAACAGCTATTGCAGCAAGATATTCAAGCCCTACCCTGTTTAATTGAACCGTTCTTTCAGCAAATAGGTATTGCCTGTCTTGCGGGTAGTTCTGATACCGGAAAAAGTACCTTGCTCCGGCAATTAACTATTGCTATTGTTACAGGAGAAAATGAATTTTTAGGGTTTAAGATAAATGCAATAAACAGAAGTGTAATATATGTTTCAACGGAAGACTTAGAGCCTGAAACTGCATATATACTTAAAAAGCAAGCAAGTAAATACAAACCAGAATTATTAAGAGAGTTACGATTCCTTTTTGATATAACGGACTTACTAATGGAACTCGAAAAACGATTAACTGCTAAACCTGCCGACCTTGTAATAATAGATTGCTTTGCTGATATTTTCGGAAAGAACCTGAATGATACGCAACACATAAGGAGCTTTTTACATCCCTATCAGCAATTAGCACAAAAACATAAGTGCCTGATAATATTTCTACATCATACCGGAAAGCGAACAGAAGACAAAGAACCAAACAAAAATAATCTTTTAGGTGGGCAAGGGTTTGAGGCAAAAATGAGAATGGTAATTGAGTTGAAAGCAGACCAGATGAACCCATCATTAAGGCATCTATGTATTGTAAAAGGCAACTATTTATCGGCAAATTATAAAAACGAAAGTTTTGTATTGCAATTTGATGAACAAACCTTCACATTTAGAAATACTGGAGAACGTATCCCCTTTGATTTTTTAGGAAAGAAAGAAAGTGATAGTGGCGAAAAATCTAAATTTTTAAAAGCTAAGGAATTAAAAGAGCAGGGGGTAACGTACAATGATATTGCTATACAATTAGGTTATGGTTCAAAGGGAAGTATTACAAAGCTACTTGACAGGGGAAAAAAGAACGGTTGGGATAATAGCGTTTCCATTGGAAACAATGGAAACGGACAGGAAACACCCATTTAAAATATTCGTTTCCAGTTTCCATGCACTAAGGGCAGGGAAACAGGAAACAGCATGAAATAAAAATAATATGACCTTTAATAAGACCTCTAATGGAAAAAGAACCAAAGAGATATAGAGAAAGAATAAAATTTTATGCTGATACCGATAGGGAAAAGAACAAATTATATACTTGGGATTTACCGAATGGTATTTTAAGTATTAGGGACACGTCAAACCGCTTTTTTAGCAAGGGGTGGCTTATTCGTGCTGCTTGGTATGAGAAGATTGATTTAAGTACCGGAAAAGCCGTTGAAAATAGACGCTTAAATGTAACTGAACTACTGGATGAGTATTTGGATGAACTTTCTGTTAAGCAGCGAAAGAATTTACATTAGAGGTCGTATTAGGGTTCGTATTATAAATCTTTTATTGTGAATATTATACAATAATATCCTTGAAATTTTCTCCGTCTTTAGCTTTCAATAGATTGGTTACAATAGAAATATCTATTTTTTCGCTTTCAAACACTTCACGGAATGTATCATATTTTTTATTATCTAATTCTGCATTTGAGATTACATTCCAAACTGTTTCGGCTATTTTATTAAGTTCACTTGTGTATAGTTCTTTTTCCTCATCTTCTATGGTAGGTGCTCCTAATAGCTCTATTTTTTTTGAATATATTAAATACAGAGCACTCAAATAATTTTTCAATGCAGTATAGTCTACTGAGGATTTTATTTCAAATATATCAGATAGGATTTCTATTAAAAGCTGGTCATTGATTATATAGTACTCACCAATTTTAATTTTTAATGCATCCAGACCAAGTCCTAAAGCCTTCTCAACATCTTGATACTTTATTTCGTCAAATAGGCTTAAACTAAAATATTTATGAAAATAAAATTGACTGGATATTCTATATTCTGATTTGGAATTAAATATACAATTAATAATTTTCCCATTTTCCCCTGCCTCACCCAAAATTAATGCCACATCAACTTTTTTCTTTGCTCCATTTTTTCCCTTCCCTTCTTTTTGGATATGGGGAATTATCACGTGCTCATTATCGTATATTTTTTTGTAAACATCAGGATACTTGTAATTAAGTAATTGAAGTAAAAGAAAGGATTGCAGGTCAATTCCATCACCCATTATCGGTTTATAACTCATAATAAAGTTATTCGTAAATCGCTTAACGTCTCTTTGATTTTCAATATAGTGTTCTGTTTTTGTTTTCTTTAAATATAAACTTAGCTCTGCTTCATTAACATCTACCTTAATATTTTCTAAGCTATAAAACAGGTGCGTCTTTAATTGGTTCAATACTCTATCAGGACTTGGCTCTGGAATCTTAAATTCCATATTAAAAATCTTATCAATGTATTTATCCGGCATGTGTTTTGTAAGTCCACGTTTAATTGCGGCATCAAGGTGCTTTCTATCATAAGCAGCTAAATATATAATATTAGGAAAATCAGCAATAATTCGAATTAATTTTAAAACCCCTATAATTTCTTTTTTATCCAATCTGTCTAAATCATCAATCATAATTACAAATAATTTTTTTTGACGCTTTAATATTTCTGCAATTTTCTTGTACTTCTCTTTTAAATCTTCATGGTGATTGAAAATATCTTTTAAAACCCCTGTATTAAAAATACTCTGCTCAATGGAAGCAATACCAGTAGCATAAGATTTCAAGTTTTCTAAAAGTATAATATCGCCTTGAAAAGTATTCTCAAGGACTCGAAAAAAATCGCTAATTAAGGTTTCCGGTTTAGAAGTATACCAAGGTGAAAATTCAAGGACTTTTAAATTATTCTCCTTTTGTTTTATTTTCTCTTTAATTAAATCAAATAGGGAAGATTTTCCACTACCCCATTGACCACTTATCCCAATTGAAAATGCCTTAAATGGCTTCATTATCTCAATACTCTCTACGATTTCATTTGCAAATCGCTCTCTTGCATATTTATCCTCTGCTATTAGAGAAGTACCTTTAAATTCCGCCCATTCTTTTAATGGCAAATCGGGATATAGAAACCCCATTTCATACTTCATTTTTCTTTTACGATAATAAATCATACTGCCAATCATAAATATGTAAAAAACCAAAATCAAATCAATATAATAAAAGTGGAAAGGCTTATTAAATATTGTCCATAAATCTATGTCTACCCCGTCTATCTGATAAGCAGAGCTTGGGAAGTATCGGTATTTAACATAAATAAATATCAATACCGTGTCGATTGCTAATAATTTTCTTTTCCTTCTCAGTAAATAGCAAGCAATTAGGAAGGTGATTAAAATCAAACAAATAAATAACCCTTTCTCTTTTATGTCCGTATTTTTTTCGAAAAGCTCCGCAGCTTTATTGGTTAGGGAATTTTCAATAAAGAGAAAAAGTATAATTAGAAGACATGAAAATAGGACATTAGTTATATGCTTATTAAAGAATCCCAAAGAATCCTTTTTAATCCATAGTAAAATAGTTTGATACCTCTTTTTTAGCTTTACTTTAATTTCAGCATAATTAATACGTTTCAAAATGGCTTCCTTTTTTACGCTCACGATTTATTGTATTAAATTTTATTTTTGTAATGAAGTTATTTTAGTTTGTAAAATAATAATTTCATCATGTAATTGTTGAATATTCTTACTCTGGGTTTCAATTTGTTTTTCTATTTTAGCTCCACTCCTTCCATTTTGAATTTGTTTTATCCTATTCAATTCTTCATTTTCGGCTTCGAGCTTTATATTGAAATTATTTAACTCATTTTTCAATCCTATAATTGTAGGTTGACCTCTTTTAATTGAATCAGCCTTAGCAACTGAATCATTATGGCGTTTTTGATTTGCAGCTTTTTTTTGTGCAGCATCTGGTTCACAGCTATATAATGCCATGAATAGAACCCAAGAAAGTATTGGTAATAATTTCATCATTCCTTAACGTTAACTTAATCAAAAGTAGGGAATAATTATGAAATGGCAAGAATTTGTACCTTATTTGTACCTTAAAACCCTGTGAGCCTTATCCAGTAGAGAGAAGTAGATTTTGTATCGGAAAGTAACCAAAACAAAAAAGCCTGCACAATATAAATTAAGCAGGCTTTTTAGTATAAGAGATAATTATTAGTGTCCTCCGGTAGGTGCTGATTGTTGAATCGGAGTTGCTGGTTTCGGTGTAGGAGGAGTAGTTTGACTTCCGGTAGGATCTGGCAATACATTACCCTTGATTACAAGAATTTTTGTAGAAGGATTAGCGTTGCTGGTAAGGGTTACTGTTTTAATAAATGGACCTATTCTGTCGGTAGCATAGTGAACTTTAATTTCAGATGCTGCATTTGGTTGAATAGGCTCATGAACGTAAGTAGGAACTGTACATCCGCATGAACCGTGAGCGTTGTTTATAATTAATGGCGTTTTGCCAACATTTACAAATTTGAATGAACGGTATCCGTCAGCGTTATGAGGGATCGTACCATAGTCAATGGTGTCGCGTTCAAATTTCATTATAGGCGCATCCGGTGGGGGGGGGCGTTGCTGTTTGAGCAAACAAATTGCCGGCTAAAAGGAGCCCGGTAACTAACGTAATAGAAGATAGAAACTTTTTCATGATTAGGTTTGAATTTTTGTTGATATTAGATTATTGATTATCCCAATTATTAGAGAACGGAGCACCGCTGGTATTATTGCCCGGATTAGTAGGAAATTCAGGAACAGCCGGTTTAGCATTTGTTTTTCCATTGATAGTTAAAACCACCGGAGACACCTTTGCGTTAGAGGTTATGGTAACGGTTTTGTGGAAGGGCCCTACACGGTGGGTATCGTAAGTAACCTTAATAGTATCGCGCTGGCCGGGGTCAACCGGGTTATGCGGCCATTTTGGAACCGTACATCCGCAGGAACCATGTGCTTCCTTTATTATTAAAGGCTCTTTACCTGTATTGGTGAACAAAAAATAGTAAGTGCCATTGCCATCCTGTTCAAAAGTGCCAAAATCATGTTCCAGAGTTTCAAAGCTCATAACAGGAGCATTTGGGCTGACCGGTGCAGCAGTAGTAGCGGCTGTCTGTGCTTTAGCAAACACACAGGTTGTCAGTAATAAACTTCCAATAAGTACTTTTTTGAACATAAGGTATTCTTTAGCTAGGGCAAATATAGGCATTATTTAATGAAGAATGAATGAATCTAACATTATTTAACAGATAGATATATAGATGGATCATGCTGATTCTATCGTTTGAATAAGATAATATTTATTCTTTTTGGAATGGATACTTTAAAGCACGGTATAAAATTAGGAATAAATAAGAAGCGTATAATTCTATTTATACCAACATTATTTCTTTAAAGAAGTAACCTTTATATTCTCAACAATACCATCAAAATCACTATTAGAAATAATACAAACCCTTAATGTGCTTTTACCAGCAAAATCAGGCCGTTTTATATAAAAGGCATATTTATTTATAGCTCCTCCAAGGCTTATAGGGTTAAACAATCGTATCTTATTATGTTTTATAGAGCTTCCTGTTTGTAGCTCTGTGGTTAGGTAACCGCCCCAAAATCCCTTATCAATTTTTATTTCCGCCTCAATTTTTAGCCATGCCTCACCCGAGTATGGCATAATGGCGGTTTCAAGCAAAAGGCTTGGTATATGCTGAGGAGATTGCAAATGGTGTGCCGTATCTTCATGTGCAATAACTTCCATTTTATAGTTGCTTTCATCACCAATAAAATCATTTGTGTCAAGCAAACTCATATCTAAGGGTGTTGGTGAGGGATTTAAATAAATCCTTTCATAGTATTGCCGGTTCATATCCGTATAATGCAAAATGGTTTTATCGTATTGCCCAATCTGAAATAAGTTTACTCCTATTAAATATAGTCCCAACAAATAGAAAAGAATCCGCCATTTTTTAAGATTGATATGTTCAATAAATGCTGCCAAAGGCAACGCAAATAAAGGGTAAGACTGGGAAAGCCTGCGGCAGGAATAGGTGGGATCAGGATTTCCGTCGAACCAGGAAATAATGATGTAGATATTTAATAAACAAAACCAAAGTATGGCTTTTTTAAATGGATAAGGTTTACCGGGTGGGGACATATAAAACATTCCAACAATAAAGAAAATAGTAATTGGGGTATAAATAAACCATCCGCTTTCAAAACCAAATAAAACACTAAAAAATGGATTCAGGAAAGACCATTTGCTGCCTACATCATACAAGAAAAAACCGGTGGCAATTTGCCAGTAAATAAGCTGAGGCAAAACTCCTAAAAATAAAAAGAACAAGGTAAAGGCTATATGCTTTTTATGAAGTTTAACAAGATTCCATTTCTCCTTTGCCGATTCTTTGGTTTGCGCTCCCCATAACAAAGGAATAAATAACATAACAGCTTCTGTAGGCCTGCAAATAGCAGCCAACCCAATAATGTACCCAATAAGGCAGGCCCAAATTATCTTGGGTTTTTCATGCCATTTAACGGTAAAATATAAAATCAGCACGTACAATGGGAAAATAGGCCCATGGCTTTGTGCATTGTCAATAGCAACGTACTGTATAATATTGGTTGCCAGCATAACTAATAGTAATGTATAGGCGGTTGTTTTGTCGCTAAAAAACCGTAGCAAAATCTTGCGGAGCAGAAAGACGGAAAGCAAGCAATACAATAATATTCCAAACGCTAAGGAATATTGGTATGGAGGTGAAAAGCCGTCTGCTTCATAGTTTGATGCCTTAGCTATGGCATGGCCTATCAAAAAAAGGGGCATTTCCATAATGGCAACTCCTCCTAAATATTTAAAAACATATTTATTGGTTTTTTTATAAATATTCGCCTGGTAAACCCAGCCTCCCGATACCTGATATTTTTTATCTATTTCGGGAAACCATTTTAATTGAGTCGCATCATCGTATATAAATGCGGATGGCAGATAAATATAATAACCCAAAGCATCCCAGGTTGTTACCTTCAAGGTATACTTTGAATTAAGCCCTGAATTACATAAGCGGTATTGCAGCAAAACCAGGCTTATAATACAGCAGGCAATTAGGGAATAGCGGTTTTTCATTGGTTACAAAGCTAAAGGAAAACTTTATTGGGTAGTTTAATTACATAGCTTTTCTTCAAAATGTATATTTGCAATATAAAAAACTGGCCATGTCTGACATTTCAGAAGAGACGAGCAGGGGGATAAATGGTATACGAAGTTGGGCAGAAGAGGATCGCCCAAGAGAAAAACTTATACTGAAAGGCTCCGCCTCTTTGTCCGATGCCGAACTATTAGCCATACTGATAGGCTCCGGCACCCGTGGAGAATCGGCTGTGGATGTTTGTAAAACAATTTTGAAAAACGCGCATAATAACCTGAATGAATTAGGTAAGCTGTCTGTTGCCGACCTCAAAAAATATAAAGGCATTGGAGAAGCAAAAGCCATTGCTATTGTGGCGGCTCTTGAACTTGCCAAACGAAGAAGAACGGCGGAGATACGGGAAAAGGAAAAAATATCGGGTAGTAAAGATGTGTATGAATACTTTCATCACCTATCCGACTTACGTAA
>Ga0206873_1114_pt1 | contig 26245 bp, 14 predicted proteins | sample Alteio_BWOrgCont_11_FD_152631 | JGI IMG/M metagenome (GOLD analysis project Ga0206873, IMG submission 152631) | Enriched cells from forest soil in Barre Woods Harvard Forest LTER site, Petersham, Massachusetts, United States -... | ecosystem: Environmental > Terrestrial > Soil > Temperate forest >...
GTCCATGAAAACGACCTTATCCGTAGTTTTGGCGATAGTTTTGGCGATCTCCCCGGCCCTGGCCCAGCGCAATGGCGGCGGAGGCGGAGGTGGTGGCGGCCGCGGAGCCAATGGCGGGGGCGGCAACCAGGGTGGCGGCGGAAATCAAGGCGGCCAGGATGGCAGCCAGCAGAGCAGCGACAACGGCCAGTACAGCCCGGCCGCGGTGGCGGAGCGGCTGGTGAATTCGGATAATTGGAATATGGACAGCGAGAACGGGGTGTTCACCTGGAAGGGCAGCAAATTTGACATCGGCAACAACCTGATCGTGCGGGCCCGGTTTGAGCGCTACCTGGAGGCTCCGGGCGATGCGGCGGCCAGCCAGCAATACCAGCAGATCCTCGAGAAGATCAAAGGGCTGCTGGCCGTGAATGCCGACGGCTCGTCTCCGAGTCCGGAAAACGTGGTGGCCGCGTTTGCGGCGTTGGGCGACGCGGCGAAGTTTCCCGAAGACGGCGGGGAGTCCGAAACGCTCCAGCGGCTGATCTACAACACGTGGGAAATTCGCGACGATTTAAAGCAAAAGGAGCAGGACCATAACGACATGGACCAGCAGCGCAAGGACCAGCAGGACACGGTGGCGCAATTGAACGATGCGATTGCGAACGACGTGAACATGTCCATGGCGGGCACGGACGCCTCCGGCAACCAGCAACCCGCGGCGGCGGCGGCCACGCGAGGCCAGGCCGCCGGCCGGGCGGCGAACCAGAACCAGGGCTCGAGCACGGGGGGGATCACGGCGGGAACTTCCGGCGCGACCGTCAACGGGAACACAACCGTGCCGAACGGAAACAATAACAGCAGCAGCACGCCGTCGCTGGGTTCGCTGCCAACGTTGCCCGGCTCGACGGCGGCGCCGAACATTCCTGCTTTGTCCAAGGCCACGTTCAATACGTTCAACGCGCTCGAACTGGCGCGGAAGTACGCGCAGATGGGCCTTTTGGAAGGGAAGATGACGGCCGAGGGCGTGCAGGCGAAGCTGCAATTCCAGACGCAGATCGTGGAGTTCATGATGAGCCGGCGGTTCCAGCACAGCCTGATTGCGGGGCAATTTTACAACGAGGTTTTCAAAGGTTCGGAGCAGGCCATGGACGCGGCGAAGGCGGAAATGTCGAAGTTCATCGACATGCGGGATGTGACGCCGACGGTGGATTTTCTGGAATCGCTTTCGCACGAGGCGATTTCCGACACGGACACGGGGATGGGGGCGGTGAACGCATCCTATGACCGGGGCGACCGCTGGGCGTCGCTGCTGCTGTTGCAGCAGACCTTTTTGCTGGGGGAGATGCTGCCGGCCGTGCAGGAATTCGACCCGGCGAAGCGGCAGGTGCTGTCGCAACTGTACCACGAGGCGAATGACTTGAAGCACATGATGGATTTGCACGATTATGCGGCGGCGGATAGCACGCTGACGAAAATCCAGGCCGACGCGTCGGACTTTCCCGCCGGCCCGGTCAAGTCGGGCATCAGCGAGGCGGAGCAGACCAGCAACCTGGCGCTGTTGTCGGCCAAGCAGGCGCTGCTGACGAATAACCCGGACGACGCGAAGGACGGCTTGCAGAAGGCGATTGAGCTCTGGCCGCTGAACCCGGCGATCAAGAGCACGGAGGAACAGATCGCGGGCCAACTGGACGTGTCGACCACGCTGACGCCGGAGTTTGACGAACTGATGAAGGAGCAGGACTACCGCAAAATTTATGACAAGCGCAGCGATTTCGGGATGGCGTTCCTGACCGACCCGGACCGCGTGGCCAAGCTGCGCGAGGTGGTGGAGCGGGTGGGGAAGATCGACATGCTGGTCGCGTACGCGAACGAGGCGCTGGCGCAAAACAACGGCTACGTGGCGTGGGAGCAACTGGCGAACGCGGCGAAGCTGGACGCCAACGACCCCGTGCTGGCGCGGACGCAGGCGCAGGTGGCCCCGCAAGTGGCGAATTTTGTGGAAGCGTTGAACGAGGCCGAGCGCGCGGACAAGGCCGGGCAGTATGCCGCGAGCCTGAACAACTATCTGGCCGCGCAGGACATCTACCCGGCGTCGCAGTTGTGCCGCATCGGGATCGACAATGTGAGCAAGGAGATTTTGGCGAAGCTGAATCCCGACGGGCCATCGGCGAAGGCGCTCGAGGCGGACCAGGCCGCGCAGGCGGCCGCGGATGCCGCGGCGCAGGCGGCGGCGAACCCGGCCCCGGCTACCCCGGCCACCAGCCCGGCCACCCCCGCCAGCGACAGCCTGCAGGACGGTACGACGGCGGCTCCGGCCACGAATGTGCGCCCCAGCACGGCTTCGACCAACGCGTCGGGGTTGAGCCCGTCACCGGCCGCGGCGGCGAGCAGCCCGGCCACGGCGAGCGGGTTGCCGCAGAAGGCGTTATTCTAGCGGATGGGAAGACTAGCGCGCCATTGGGACGAAGGCGGGCGATTTGACAGGTGTGCCCATGCAGCGTATAATGGCGCTGAACCGTTGGTTTAACTTCTTAACTTCGACTGAAATCAATCATGAAATCCACGATGTTCCGGAAGGCCCTTTGTTTCTTTTTGTGCGCGGCCCCGCTGCTGGCGGCGCCGCTGGTGCGGGCGGCGGACGCCCCGCCTGATCCGAAAAAGGACCTGACCAAGCAGATCACGGATGCGTGGGAATTTTACCAGTTGCTGCAGATTAAGCCGGAGACGGCTATCCCGAATGCGGTGGTGGCCAAGGCCAAGGGCGTGATGATCCTCAACCGCTGGTCGGGCGGGGTGGTTATCGGCGGCTCGGGTGGCGAGGGCATAGGGATGGAGAAGGACAAGAGCGGGGATTTTGGCGCGCCAGCGTTTTATGACATGGGCGGCGGGAGCTTCGGCATCCAGGTCGGCGGGAGCAATACGAAGTTCGTGGCGTTTTTGATGACGGACAAGGGGCTGACCGGATTGACGGACAATAAACTGGTCTGGGGCGGCGATGCGCGGGCGGTGGCGGGGCCGAGCGCGGCTTCGACGCAGACGATTGACGATTCGGCGGACGTGATCATCTACCAGCAGACTTCGGGGCTGGACGTGGGCGCGTCGTTTTCGGGCGTGAAGATCACCAACAACAACGAGGGCAACCGGAAATTTTACGACAACCCGGCGCTGACGCCGACGGATATTTTTAACGGCACGGTGACGACGCCGGATGCGGCCAAGCCGTTGATCGCCGCTTTGAACAAGCAGGCCTCCGCCGGAAAATAGGAAAAGGCGGCGGTTTTTTCTCCATGCGCTTCCTCGGCATCGACCACGGGCAGAAGCGGTGGGGGTTGAGCTATGGCGACGAGCTGGGCCTGGCGCTGCCGCTGCCCGCGGCGGTGGCGGGCACTCCCGCCGGGCGGTGGGCGGAGGTCGAGCGCGTGATCAAAGCGCGGCGCGTGACGGAACTGGTGGTGGGGTACCCGTACAACATGGACGGCAGCGCGGGGTTCAAGGCGAAGGAGGTGGATGTTTTTATCGCGGAGCTGGAAAAGCGATTTGGGCTGCCGGTGCACCGGATGGACGAGCGGTTGACTACGCATCTGGTGGAAACGCAGGCCCGCGCGTCGGGCCAGCGGCGGGGCGGGCGCACCGTGGCGGCGCGGCAGGCGGAGCGGGCCACGGGGGAGATTGACTCGCGCGCGGCGGCGGTGATTTTGCAGGACTATCTGGACAGCCGGCTGGGGCCGCCGCTGCTGTCGGAGGAATAAGCAGGCGGAAACGGGCCGCCGTTTTTCTTTGCGCCCGCGCGGCTCAACGCAAAAGATTGGGCCTATGCGCGAGAAACCCCTCTTGCTGGGATTGAACATCGACCACGCGGCCACGCTGCGGCAGGCGCGGTACCGGGAGTTTGGGCGCGATTGCGGGCAGATGGTGGAGCCGGACCCCGTGGCGCTGGCGCAACTGGCGGAGCGGGCCGGGGCGGACGGCATCACGGTGCATTTGCGCGAGGACCGGCGGCACATCCAGGAGAGCGACGTGCGGCGGCTGCGCGAGTGCGTGCAGACGCGGCTGAATCTCGAGATGGCGTGCACGAAGGAGATGGTGGCGTGGGCGCTGAACGTGCAGCCCGATTACGCATGCCTGGTGCCGGAGAGCCGCGAGGAAATCACCACCGAGGGCGGGCTGGACGTGGTCGGCCAGAAGGAGCGGGTGGTGGAAACGGTGCGGGCGCTGCTGGACGCGGGCATCCAGACGAGCCTGTTCATCAGTCCGGAACCGGAGGCGCTGGAGATCGCGGCGGAGGTGGGCAGTCCGCTGGTGGAGCTGCACACGGGGGCGTTTGCGCACGCCTATTACGGCCCGGCGCGCAGCGCGGAACTGGAGAAGCTGCGGCGGGCGGCCACGCTGGGACACGATTTGGGCCTGACGGTGAACGCGGGGCACGGGATCAATTACGTGAACATCGCGGAGGTGCGGGAAATTCCGTGGCTGCATGAGTTGAACATCGGGCACAGCATTTTGTGCCGCGCACTCTTCAGCGGCATCGAGGAGGCGGTCCGGGAGATGAAGACGCGGATGAACGGGGCATGGCGATAGAGGGGACGAAGATGAAACCGCCGATTGCGCCGATTAACGCAGATTGAAAAAACAAAGCTGGCTGGAGTTAGAATTTCGTCCCAATCCAAACACTTTTACCATGTCATCGAAAATCGAATCCGTGGTGGGAAAGTTGGTGCTGGGGGTGGGCACGGATATCGTGGACGTCGCGCGGATTCGGGCGGCGGTCGAGCGGCACGGGGAGCGTTTTCTGAACCGTGTCTACACGGACGCGGAACTGGCGTACTGTCAAAAGCACCGGGACCCGCACCCGATGCTGGCAGCGCGGTTTGCCGCGAAGGAGGCGGCGTCGAAGGCGCTGGGGACGGGCCTGGCGCAGGGGTTTGGGTGGAAGACTTTTTCGATAACGCACGACGAGCATGGCGCGCCGGTGGCGGTGCTCGACGAGACGGGGCGCGCGTTGTTGGCCGCGCGGGGCTCGACGGGTTTTCTGGTTTCGCTGAGTCACACGGCGGCGCTGGGGCACGCGGTGGTGTTGTTAGTCAAGTAAGTGGTCATCCACCGATTACCACAGATTTTCACTGATTATTTTTTGTATAATTTTCCAAGTTCGACTAGGCTCCGAGAGATCATTTTATGCCGCCGGTTCATCCCATTCTAACTTGCAGCGAGGCGCGGGCGCTGGAGGAGCGTCTGCTCGGGTCCGACGCGGAGCGGGCGTGGGCGGCGATGCAGCGCGCGGGCGCGGGCGTCGGGGCGGCGGTGTTGAATGACTTTCCGCAGTGGCGGCCCTTGCCGCGGGATCCGCGGGTGCTGGCGCTGGCGGGGCCGGGGCACAACGGGGGCGATGCCTTGCTCGCGGCGCAGGAGATTTTGCGGGCGCGTCCGCGCGGGCGCGTGACGGTCGTGCTGCTGGAGTCGCTGGAGCAGTTGAAACCTTTGACCCGGCGGGCGTGGGATGAACTGGTGGCGAGGGAAGGCGTGGAAGCGCTCGCGCCGGAGCCCTTCCATGCGCGGTTGCGCAAGGGCGAGACCTGGGACGTGGCGCTGGACGGACTCTACGGGATGGCGTTCCGCCCGCCGTTGCGCGAGTCGGCGCGCAAGATAGTCATGGCCTTGAATGAGAACCCGGCGGCGGTGGGTTTCCGCGCCGCCGTGGACGTGCCGAGCGGGGTAAGCGACGCGCCCACCGACCTGGCGTTCCGGGCGGACTTCACCTACGCGACGGGGATCGTGAAGTCGCCGTTGCTGGCGGCGGTCAACGCGGAATGGGTGGGGCGGGTGCGCTATGTGGACATTGGATTTTTTGACAAAGGCTGCGAGGGGCCCGCGCCCGCCAGCGGGGAAGAATGGCTGATGCCGGCGGCGCTGGAACCGTTGCGGCGGCTGCGACCGAGCACCGGAGATAAACGAACCTACGGGCGCGTGCTGATCGTGTCAGGTTCGCGCATGTACCCCGGAGCGCAGATGCTGAATGTGCTGGGGGCGTTGCGCGCGGGGGCGGGGCTGGTGACGGCCTTGACGCCGGCGAGCCACGCGGGGGCGTTTGCCGCCGTGCGGCCCGAGGCGATGTGGCAGGCGTGCGCGGAAGAGGCGAACGGCGGGCATGGGGCGGCGACCTTGGCGGCGGCGCGGGAGTGGTGGCCGCGGGCGACAGTGATGCTGGCGGGCTCGGGCCTGGGGCGCGGGAAGCCCACACAGGCGATGTTGCGCGAATTGGTGACGGACTGCCCGTTGCCGCTGGTGCTCGACGCGGACGCGCTGCAGCCCGCCATACTGGAGGCCGTGGCGCAGCGTCCGGCCAAGGCCGGGCCGGTGATCTTGACGCCGCATGCGGGGGAGTTCGCACGGCTGGCGGGCGAGCGGGCGGACTTGAGGGAATTTTGCCGGGCGCACCGCGTCGTGACCGTGCTCAAGGGGCCGTTGACGCGGGTGTGCGATGGCGGGCGGATTTGGGTGAGCGGCTTTGGCGGGCCGGTGTTGGCGCGCGGCGGAAGCGGGGATGTCTTGGCCGGGATTGTGGGCACGCTATTAGGGCAGACGCCCGCGGATGCTTTCGGCGCGGCGGCGCGGGCGGCCGTGTGGCACGGGCTGGCGGCGGACGCGCTGGCGCGGGCGCGGGGCGATACGGCGGCGCTGACGGGGGAACTTCCGGGGCATATGGCGGAGGCGCTGCGGGAGGAGTAGGAGTTTTTACCGCGAAGAACACGAAGAGCGCGAAGCACGAACATCAAAACACCCGATTTTTCAATTTCCACCCCCAATGCCACGGAATTAATTTTAGTCATGGTACGGTTTGCCCTTACCGGGTAGGGACGCCTCTCCGAGGCGTCCGTTCTTTTGTTTCAAACCGTACCACCATCTTAATTTTCCGGGTCTTTACTTTTATCCATTTTTGTTACATGCCAATCGTTCCAGCTTAGAGACGAAATAGAACCCCCATGCCAGACATAGACACCGAACTGACCCCGCGGCGGGCGTTGATGACGCTCAACGCCCTGCCGAACGTCGGGCCCATCACCGTGCGGCGGCTGCTCGAGGCGTTCGACGGCGACCCGGTGCGGGCGTTGACCGCCCCGGCGCGGGAGCTGATGCGCATCAAGGGCGTGGGCGACGCGATTGCCGAGGCCATCACCCGGCGGGAGGAGCATTTTAAATGGCAGCGGGAGGAGGAGGTCATGGCCGCGCGCGGCGCGAAATTCGTCACCGCCGGCGACGCGGGCTACCCGCCCTTGCTGACGGAGATTCACGATCCGCCGATTGGGCTGTATTCGATGGGTGAATACACCGGCGGGGCCAAGGCGGTGGCGATCATCGGGAGCCGGCGGTCCACGCTGTACGGGTTGGGCGTGGCGCGGCGGCTGGCGGGGGACTTGGCGCGGCTGGGCATCTGGGTCGTCAGCGGCGGGGCGCGCGGGATCGACGCCGCGGCGCACGAGGGCGCGATAGCGGCGGGCGGCAAGACCGCCGTGGTGCTGGGCACCGGCGTGGACATTGTGTACCCGCCCGAGCATCTGGATTTGTTCCGCATTATCGCGGGGCAGGGCGCGGTGCTCAGCGAGTTCCCGCTCGGGCGCAAGGCGAACGCGCAGACTTTCCCGATGCGCAACCGGCTGATCGCGGGGATATGCCGGGCGGTCGTGGTGGTGGAGTCGGACGTGAACGGCGGGAGCATGATCACGGCGTCGCAGGCGATTGAGCAGGGGCGCGAGGTGTACGCGGTGCCGGGGCGGATTGACCAGGCGTCGAGCCGGGGTTGCCACAAGCTGATCCGCGAAAGCGAGGCGAAGCTGATCACCGGCGTGGAGGATATTTTGGAGGAATGGGGGCGCGACGGAATGCTGGACCTCCAGCAGGACCAGCCGGCGCCGGAGACGGCCGGGCCGACGGCGGAGGTGCTGGCCGCGCTGGGCGAGGACGCGCGGCGCGTTTACGCGCAACTGGCCGGCGCGAAGGCGACACATCCGGACGAACTGGCCGAGCAGACGGAGTTGCCGAGCGCGCGCGTGGCGGGGGCTCTCCTGCTGCTGGAGCTGAAACGGCTGGTGGTGAAGCGGATGGACGGTCGCTTTGAGGCGCGGTAGGAAAGTTGTTGCGCGAAATGCGATTTACCGCGTCGGCGGGGGCAGGGTGACCTTCTCGGTTTTGGTGTCAACCGTGACGGTGCCGTCGGTGAAGCTGAAGACGTAGAGGGGATTGTTGGGACCGGGGCCGGGGACGAGGCGGAGATCGACCTCGGTAAAGTCGCCCAATTCGCCGGCTTTATGAATCAACGCTAGGGCGCGGGCGAGGGTGAGGACGGGGAGGACCCGGATGTCGGACACGCCAATGCCGAGGGAGGGCAGGGGCGTGACGGTGCTGAACTTGCCCGAAGCGTAGTCGATGGTGGCGCCCGCATTGGTGGCTTTGGGCGTGGCGCGGTTGTCAAAAACGAAGTGCCAGACGTTGATGCCGTCGGCGAAGGTGGTCGGGCCGCTGTTGGCGGTGGTGGCGGCGCTCCTACTTTCATTGGCGGCGGCGGCGGCGGCGGCTCATACCTTAATGGGACATTAGTCGGTACTCCCATAGCTAACAATACCGGTAATGGTTATGTAACTATTATATGTTCAAGCACTCTTCTTTCCTGCTCTTTAACTGTTACACAAAACGTAACTTGCCACGGAGGCAGCAATGGAGGTATATCCTCAACAGTAAGTGGGGGTGAAACACCTTATACCTATTTATGGAGCAATGCAGAGACAACCACCAGCATCAGCAGCCTGAGTGCGGGAACATATACTCTGTCTGTCAATGATGCTTGTGGCGCCACAGCAACGGCATCGGCTACCATCACACAACCATTGATATTAAGTGTTTCAGCCAATACAACAGCCAATGAACTTTGTAATGGAGGAAGCAACGGAAGTGCCTCATCAACGGTGAGCGGGGGAACATCGCCTTATACTTATTTATGGAGCAATAGCCAGACTACAACAAGTATTAGCAGTTTGACTGCTGGAACATATACTCTTACTGTAAATGATGCCTGTGGTTCTACTGCAACAGCATCTGTCGCCATCACTCAACCCACTATTTTAAATGTATCTGCAAATACTACTGCCAATGTGTTTTGCAATGGAGGCAATACCGGAAGTGCATCATCAACGGTAAGTGGGGGAACATCGCCTTATACTTATTTATGGAGCAATAGCCTGACTACAACTAGCATCAGCAGCCTTAGTGCCGGAACATATACATTGACTGTAACTGATAATAATGGTTGTACGGCTACAGCTTCTGTAACTATCACTCAACCTAATGTGCTTGGCGTTTCAGCCAATGTAGTAAGCAATATAACTTGCTCCGGGGGAAACAATGGAAGTGTATCCTCAACCGTTAGCGGAGGAACTTCGCCTTATACCTATGACTGGCTGCCTTCCGGTGGCACCAATGCTACTGCCAGCGGACTAAGCGCCGGAACATATACGGTAAGTGTTACGGATAACAATGGCTGTACAAGCAGTGCCTCTGTAACCCTTCTAAACCCGGGTGGAGTAATAAATTTCTCCTATGAACCGGCAGTTCAAAACTGGACCATTCCTGCGGGAGTAACACAGGTAACGATAACAGTAGCGGGTGCAGCAGGCGGAGATGATTTTGATTTTCTTTCCTTCGACTATTTAAATAATGAAGGCAAAGGAGCAGTTTTTACGGGAATATGCACAGTAACTCCCGGCGATAAGCTTTCTGTTGTTGTTGGAGCTGCGGGAGCCGATGGGGAAAGCGGCCCTTGTAACCAATGGGGCTCCGGGGGCGGAGGCGGTGCTTTTGTGTATGATTCCAATACTTTAGGCTTGTTAATTGTCGGCGGCGGCGGCGGTGGTGCAGGCGGGGCGTCTGCGGGTGGTAATGGGGGAACAAATATTATTACCAATGCGACCACCAATGGCGGAGGTAATAATGCTCCCGGTGGTACGGGCGGTAATGGCGGAAGTGGTGGATATTTTGGGGCAGGTGGTGCAGGCTGGATCAGTAACGGTGATAGTAGTACAATTGTAGGATATGATGCTTACGGAGGTATGGACAGGGCAAACTTCTTTGCCGGTGGCGTAGGTGAGCAACTGGCCGCATATGCCTATGACTATAACCCAGGTGGCTATGGCGGCGGCGGCGGAGGTGGCCAGGTTTATGGCGGCGGCGGCGGAGGAGGATATAATGGCGGCGGCGGAGGTGGTGGTAATATTTCTGTTGGCGGCGGAGGAGGAGGCGGCTCATATCTCAATGGTACATTGGTCGGTACTCCATTAGATAGCATTACCGGTAACGGGTATGTAACCATAACCTATAGCAGTTCACCGCTAACAATATCCATTGCATCGCAAACGAATATATTTTGTTTCGGAGGAACAGGCTCTGCTATCGCAAACTTACCAAGCGGAGGAGTTCCTGCGTATACTTATTCCTGGTCCCCGAGCGGAGGAAGTAATTTAACAGCAACCGGCCTTACAGCAGGCAGCTATACTATTACAGTAACAGACAATCACGGCTGTACTGCTACCGCGGGTGTTGCAATCACACAACCCACTATTTTAAATGTATCTGCAAATACTACTGCCAATGTGTTTTGCAATGGAGGCAATACCGGAAGTGCCTCATCAAGCGTAAGTGGAGGTACAACTCCTTATACTTATTTATGGAGCAATAGCCTAACTACAACAAGCATAAGCAGCCTTAGTGCCGGAACATATACTTTGACTGTACATGATAATAATGGATGTACAGGTACGGCCTCTGCAACTATTACACAGCCATCGGCATTGACAGCATCAATAGGAACAGTAACAGATCCTTTATGTAATGGAGGCAGCGGAAGCATAATAGTTATTGCAGGAGGTGGAACTTTGCCATATCACTATGCCTGGACCCCATCGGGTGGAAACTTAGCTACAGCCACAGGCCTGACAGCCGGTTGCTATACCGTAACTGTAACCGATGCAAATGGATGTACAGCAACAGCTACATCATGTATAACCCAACCTGCTGCTTTAAGTGTATCAGCAAATACAACAGCCAATGTATTATGTGATGGAAGCAGTACCGGTAGTGTATTATCTGTAGTAAGCGGGGGAACAACTCCTTACACTTATTTATGGAGCAATGGTAAAACAACCACGAGCATAAATAGCCTTAGTGCAGGAACCTATACCTTGACAATAACAGACAATAATGGGTGCACAGGTACTGCCGCAGCAACTATAACCCAACCAAACGTTCTTACTGTTTCTGCAAGCATTATTTCAAATGTGGTGTGCAATGGAAGTAGTGATGGCAGCGCATCATCAACGATAAGTGGAGGGACAACACCCTATACTTATTTATGGACGGGAGGCGAAACAAATTCTTCCATTAGCGGATTGAGTGCAGGAATATATACCTTGAGTGTAACCGACAATAATGGGTGTGCTGGCTCTACATCAGTTACAATTACCCAGCCCCCGCCATTAGTTGTTTCAGCCGATTCGATAAATGATATGGGCCTTGGCCCCTGTAATGGGCAGGCTTCCGTTACTCCAAGCGGCGGTACTGCACCCTATACCTATTTGTGGAATCCGGGAGGAGAAACCACAGCATTTATTTTTAACCAGTGCGAAGGAAGATATTGCTGCACCGTTACGGATAACCATGGTTGCATGGACAGTGATTGCGTAACCATAAAAAATATTACCGGCGTGGGTGTAGGTACCATTTCATCTGGCGCAGGACAAATAATTGTTTATCCGAATCCTTCAAACGGTGAATTCACCGTTTCAATTAAAAATTACGAATTAGGAATTACGAGTAGTGTTGAAGTATATAATATGTTAGGCGAGAAAATCTATTCTCAATTCCTAATTCCTAACTCCTCATTCCTAATTGATTTGAGTAATAAGCCCAACGGCATTTATTTCTACCGCATCTTAAGTGATGTTGGCGGCGTATTGGGCGAAGGAAAGCTGATAATTCAAAAGTAGCAGGAGCCATATAACGCTTTTTCCCTATCTTTGAATTATATCTGCATATCATTTTATTAATTATTACGCCGAATGAGAAAAATATTATTTATTGTATTCTTAGCTCTTAGTTCTTCGCTCTTCACTTTTTGTGGCGCCCAAACCGGTACATGGTCTGCCTTAACAAACCTGCCTCCTCACTCCAACTATGGCGTATGTTTATTAATGACAGATGGCACCGTGATTTGTAAAAACCACACCGGAGGCGGATATGGAAGAGGATGGGACAGGCTTACTCCCGATATTCATGGCAGCTATATGAATGGCACCTGGGATACTATTGCTCCCATGCATTTAGACCGTTTGTTTTTTTCAACGCAGATATTGCCCGATGGCCGCGTTTATGCCGCCGGAGGAGAATATGGAAGCGGAGATACTGCCGGAGAAGTGTATGATCCGGCAACCAATAGCTGGACCATGTGCGGCCCCACTCCTGATGTTCCCAATAAATGGAATATTTATGACGGCAATTCTGAAATTTTATATGACGGAACAGTTCTCGAAGGCCCTCAAATTGGAGCCGATCCATCCTTCGATTGTTTGATATATAATCCGGTAACCAATCTATATACCATTGCCCCAACCGCATTTTATAATCATGACGAAGCGGAATGGCTTAAATTGCCCGACAGCAGTGTTCTTTTTGTGGGTATTGCAACTCCATATAGTAACCGTTATATTCCTAAATACAACAAATGGGTGCATGATGATACTACACCCGGCATGCTTTATGACCAATATGGAGAAGAGGCCGGATGCGCTTTAATGTTGCCCAATGGTAAAGCTGTTTTCTTTGGAGCCACTCCCTATAATTGTATTTACACTCCTTCGGGTGATACCAATCCCGGAACATGGGTTTCGGCAGACAGCTTTCCGAAAATTCAGGGAGGTTATGTGGGCCAGCCCGATGCTTCGGGTGCCATGATGGTGAACGGGCATATTCTGCTTGCTGTTTCACCGATCGGTGTATCTTCCGATAGTGAATTCCTTGCTCCCGCTTACTTTGTAGAATACAATTATAACAGTAATACATTTACCCAGGTGAAGAGTGTTATACCCGGACAGGGAGGGGATTCTATTCACAATATAGCCTGTTACCAGACACAAATGCTCGACCTTCCCGACGGCAATGTGCTTGTTTCCATAAGCCAGACGGGTGGACTTACCAAGCAATACTATATCTACACTCCCGGCAGCGGGCCCATCCCGCAAGGGAAACCTGTCATTAATAACATTATTCCCAACGGTTGTTTTGATTATAAAATTACCGGCAAATTATTTAACGGGCTTTCAGAAGGTGCCGCTTATGGCGACGATTGGCAGATGTCTACCAACTGGCCACTGGTGCGCCTTACCGATGGAAGCGGCAATGTGTATTATGCTAAAACAAGTAACTGGAACAGGGTAGGCGCTGTGCGAACAGATAGCCTGGAAGATACAGCCTATTTCGCGCTTCCTTCCATGCCCGGCGGAACATATTCCGTGCAAGTAGTGGTGAATGGCTTTGCTTCCAGCCCGGCCACAATAACAACATTCGGGGTAGCAATAACAGCACAAACAAATATTGTATGTCATGGGTTTAGTAGCGGAAGTGCAACGGCTCTTGCTTCCGATGGCATTGCTCCGTATACGTATTCATGGGCACCCAGCGGAGGTACCAATGCTACGGCTTCCAACCTGAGTGCGGGAACATATACCGTTACTGCAGTCAGCAGCGGCGGCGGTTGTGCAGCCACAGCAGCCGTTATTATAACCCAACCCTCTGCCCTGGGCGTTTCAATAACCTCAGCCATTAGTTGTACCGGAGCAAACAATGCGTATGCATCGGCCAATGTAACCGGAGGAACAAGCCCCTATACCTATAACTGGACCGGCGGCGGCGGAACCAATTCCATGGCTTCGGGCCTAAGTGTAGGAACCTATTCTGTAACAGTGCAGGATGCTTGCGGCAGTTCAGCCAGCGCTTCTGTAAATATACTTGCATATATTACCTTAACGGTTTCTATTGATTCAATTCACGGGATAAAATGCAACGGCGATTCAAATGCAACTATATATTCCAGCTATTCCGGCGGAACGCCTCCCTATTCTTTTTCCTGGAGCAATGGGGGCAATCATTCTTCGGTTGCCAATCTTCATCCGGGCAGTTACACGGTAACCGTTTCCGACTCCTGCGGCAGTACAGTCTCAGCAGGTGCAACCATAACCCAACCTGCTCCACTGGTAGTTACTTTGAACATACTTCCTACCAGCAGCTCAAGTTGTACTGGTATAGCGTGGGTTACTGTAAGTGGCGGAACCACTCCATATACGTATGTATGGAGTAATGGAAATACCACCGATTCCATCTCCCATCTCTGCGATGATATTTTTTGCTGCACCGTTACCGATGCGCATGGGTGCTACCATAGCCCATGTGCGACCATTCCCATAGCTACCGGGATAAATACTATTTCCTCCAATTCAGGACGAATAACTATTTATCCAAATCCAAATAACGGAGCGTTCACGCTCCAAGTAGAAAGTGAAAAGTTAAAAGGTGAAAGTGGAACTATAGAAATTTATAATGTTCTTGGTGAGAAAGTATACTTTCAACTCACAACTTTCAACGCTCCACTTTCAATTGATTTACGAACTTCGCCCAACGGAATTTATCTTTATCGCGTTATAAATGATGATGGCAGCCTGGCGGGTGAAGGGAAATTGATAATTGAAAAATAAAATTGAAACAAGATGAAAAAACTACTTATAGTATTCTTAGCTCTTGGCTCTTCACTCTTAACTTTTTGTAATGCTCAATACAATGTGTTGCTCAATTTCAATAATACTAACGGTAAAAACCCCAAAGGTTCATTAACATATATTTCAGGGACATTATATGGAATGACATTCAATGGAGGAGCAGGAAGCGGTAATATTTTCTCCATAGATACGAATGGAAGTAAGTACAAAGACTTGCTTGATTTTAATGGTCCAAATGGTAGACAGCCTTCCGGTTCATTAACACTTTTAGGAGATAAGCTTTTTGGCACTACTGAGGAAGGGGGATCCAATTATGGTAATATTTTTTCTATTGATACTAATGGAAGCGGCTACACAAACATTCTTGATTTTAGTTTTGTTAGCACAGGTGTATGGGCTGTAGGCGACTTAATACCTTATGGGGATAAATTTTATGGAATGACCAACCAAGGGATAAACAATAACGGTAATATTTTCTCCATAGATACGAATGGAAGTAATGCAAAAGACTTGTTGGATTTTTCAAGTACTTATGCTCCTACTGGTTCTATAACTCCTTCCGGTAATAAACTTTATGGAATGGGCCCTGCTGGAGGGCATGGAGGGCATTATGGTTCTGGGGTTGTTTTTTCATTAGATACGAATGGAACAGGATTTAAAACACTATGGTATTTTTACGATAGCGGTTCCATTGGTAATGCAAACGGGTTCTGTCCATATGGCTCATTAATACTTTTAGGTAGTAAATTGTATGGGATGACAAGTGGCGGAGGGGGAAATGGCGATGGGCTTATTTTTTCAATTGATACGAATGGAACAGGATTTAAAGACCTGTTTGATTTTAATGGAACAAACGGAAAATCCCCTGCCGGTTCATTAACCTTTTTTGGTGACAGATTCTATGGAATGACAGATAGTGGGGGGGCACACAATGATGGTTGTATTTTCTCGATAGATAGTAACGGTTATGGGTATAAAGATTTATTTGATTTCAATGGAACAAATGGTGCAAATCCCCAAGGCTCATTAACACATCATGGAAATATATTTTATGGGATGACTTGTGCTGGTGGAACAAACAACGATGGAGTTGTTTTTACATTTAAAGATACCAGTCTATATATTACTGTTTCTTCCACCAACTACTTTTGTTCATCCGATTCAGGCACAGCTAAGGTAAATGCGTATGGCATCCCACCATATACTTATTTATGGACTCCCGGAGGGCAAACGAGCGATTCTATTTCGGATCTCAGTGCAGGTACATATTCGTTTAAAGTTGTCGATTCAACCGGTAGCAACCAAACTGCTTCAGTCACCATTCTCAATACCCCTCCAATTACAACAGCCAATGAATCTCCCGATACCATTATACTTGGCAACTCAAGCCAACTCAATGCCCATTCTAATTTACCTTCTGCTACTTATTCATGGTTGCCTATAAACAGCCTGAGTTGCAATACTTGTCCTAATCCATTGGCAACACCAACAGTAACTACTATCTATACTGTTACTACCACTACCCCCTGCGGAATAGTTACTAAAACAATGCGGCTAGTTGTAATCAACCCTTTGGGAATTCAAAGCACAAGTACCAATGTTAGAAGGCTAACTATTTATCCGAATCCTTCCAGCGGAAAATTCACAATACAGTCGTCAGTGTTCAGTGGTCAGTCGACAGTGGAAATTTATAATGTTCTCGGAGAAAAAGTATATTCCCAATTCTCAATTTTTAATGCTCCACTTTCAATTGATTTACGAACTTCGCCCAACGGAATTTATCTTTACCGCGTTATAAATGATGATGGCAGCCTGGCAGGTGAAGGGAAATTAATAATAAGTAAATAAAAACAGTTGTGATGAACTACGAAGTACTTACGAATTCTTTCAAAACAATAAAAAACAATAGGATGAAAAAAATACTATTCATACTTTTCACTTTCAACTTTTCACTTTCAACTTTGTTCGCGCAAACCGGAACATGGACTGCACCAACCAATTTGCCCATTAATTCGAACAACGGTGTATGCTTACTCATGACGGATGGAACTGTGATATGTAAAAACCAGGCCGGGCCGGGCAATGGAACCGGTTGGGACAGGCTTACCCCGGATGCCCATGGAAGCTATATCAATGGCACCTGGGACACGATACGATCTATGTTTGAAGACCGTTTGTTTTTTTCAACCCAGGTATTGCCTGATGGCAGGGTGTATGTTGCCGGAGGAGAATACGGTGCCGGAACCAATGCAGGCGAAGTATATGATCCGGTAAGCAATACCTGGACCATGTGCGGCGCTATACCCGGCGGCTGGAAGATTTATGACGGCAACTCCGAAATTCTGTATGATGGAACCGTGCTCGAAGGCCCGCAAATAGGTTCTGCAACATCCTACAATATTCTTATCTGGTCCCCGGTGACGCTTAACTACACAGTGGAACCGAACAGCATTTATGACCACGACGAAGCGGAATGGCTCAAGTTACGCGACAGCAGCGTGCTTTTTGTGGGTATTGCCGGCACAAATGCCAACCGCTATATTCCGCAAACCGCTACCTGGGTTACCGATGCTTCTACGCCCGGCGATCTTTATGACCAATATGGCGAAGAAGCCGGTTGCGCTTTAATGCTTCCCAATGGGAAATCTATTTTCTTTGGCGCGACTCCCTATAATTGCATTTATACTCCTTCGGGGAATTCCAGCCCCGGTTCATGGACTTCAGCAGATAGTTTTCCGAAAATACAAGGTACCTATATGGGCCAGCCCGACGCTTCGGGCGCTATGATGGTGAATGGCCATATCTTGCTTGCCTGTTCACCCATCGGTACCGGCAGTAATGAATTCAATTCTCCGGCTTACTTTGTAGAATATGATTATGTAACCAATAGTTTTAAACAGGTAATGGCTACCATACCCGGGCAAGGCGGCGACTCTATATCCTACATAGCCTGTTACCAAACACAGATGCTCGACCTCCCCGACGGGAATGTGCTTGTTTCAGTAAGCCAGACCGGAGGGCTTACCAATCAATATTATTTTTATACTCCCGGCAGCGGGCCTATTCCGCAGGGGAAGCCTGTCATCAACAGCATTACTCCTTTAAGTTGTACGAATTATCAAATTACCGGCAAATTATTTAACGGTATTTCAGAAGGCGCCGCTTATGGCGACGACTGGCAGATGTCAACCAATTGGCCACTGGTGAGGCTTACGAGTGCAGGTGGCAATGTTTGGTATGCCAAAACAAGCAACTGGAACAGGATAGGCGCTGTGTATACAGACAGCCTGGAGGATACCGCCAATTTCCAACTTCCGTCTATTCCCGGTGGAACCTATTCATTGGTGGTAGTAGTAAATGGCTTTGCTTCCAGCCCCACGTTATTTTCAACCTTTGGAACTACTATATCTGCACAGCAAAATGTTTCTTGTTTAGGAGGAAACAATGGCAGTGCAACCGTTCTTGCTTCCAACGGAGTTACTCCCTATACTTACTTATGGTCTCCTTCCGGAGGAACGAATGCAACGGCATCCAACCTCAGTGCGGGAACATATACCATTACAGTAACGCCTAACGGGGGCGGTTGTTCAGCTTCAGTTGCTGTAACCATTACACAGCCGGCAACCGTATTAACACTTACAACCACTGTTGTAAACAATACAGGCACTACCTTATGCAATGGCCAGGCAACAGCTATGCCGGGCGGAGGCGAGGCGCCGTACACCTATTCATGGAGCCCGGGCGGGGCAACCACGCAAACCCTTACCGGGGCTTGCGAAGGAATGTATTGCTGCACCATTACCGATGCCGCCGGATGTTCCAAAAGCACCTGTGTTGTTATTAATTCTACAGACGGAGTAGGAAATATTAATTCCAATTCCGGGCCGATAACTGTTTATCCGAATCCTTCTAATGGAATTTTCACAGTTGCGTTCAGTCATCTCGAACTTGTTTCGGGATCCCAAACAATAGAGGTATATAATGTTCTTGGGGAACAAGTATATGATGGGATGCTGAAACAAGTTCAGCATGACTATCAAATAGACATGAGCAAGCAGCCTAACGGCGTTTACTTCTACCGTGTTTTAGAAGAAGACGGCACCCTGCTGGGCGAAGGCAAAGTGATGATTGAGAAATAAATTCCTCCTTTCTTAATGCGTGAATGGTGTAACTTTTTACGCAAGTTATATAATACTAAATGCAAATCCGGTGCCTATTTTTGCACTTTCAAATTCTTTTGAAAATGAAAAGTAGGAATGATAAAATAAAAATACCGACACTCGTAATTAGTTGACAATGAAATAATAGCAATTTTTAAAGTTATGTAATTGTTAATAACTTGTTATTTTTCATATTGAAAATTTCTTATCTTTGCAATTCGTAACACCCTGTTTAATAAAATTTATCAAATGAAGAAACTGTATTCTAAAACGGCTTTAGCTATATTGCTAATAGGAGTATCTCCTGCACTTTTCGGACAAGCAGGTGTAGCTATAAATTTGTCAGGAAGCACCAGCGCTAATCCTGCTATATTGGATTTAAGCGACCCATCCAATGCCCACCTCGGGTTTTTGATGACAAATGTAAGTCTGCTTTCCGGCACGGATATTGTAACCATTCCATCGCCTACTACCGGAATGATTGTATGGAATACTAATGCCGCCATGCCTTTTGGTGTAGGATATTATTATTGGACAGGCGCACAATGGGATTACTTATATAATAGCGGTACGCCATCGGGTGTTACTTCTGTTACCGGAACAGCCCCAATCGTTATTACAGGCACTCCAGCCATTCCTAATGTTAATTTAGAGGGAACCAATGGAGGCGTGTTTTATGGAACAGGTGCCGGCTCAGCAGTTACTGCCGGTGGGGCACAAGGTTCCATGTTATATAACAGCGCTGCCAATACTCCTGCATGGTTAAGTGTAGGTGGTAATGGAACAATATTGATCTCAAACGGTACAACTCCTACATGGCTTCCGGTAGGAACCAATGGACAAGTATTAACCCTTGTAGCTGGTGTGCCAACATGGCAAAATGCTTCGGGTGGAGGAGTTACTTCCGTATCGGCCGGAACTTCCGGAGCGAATAGCGGAGGCGGGCTTACCTTTAGTTCAAACCCTATAACTGCAACAGGCTCTATAGCTATTGCAAATACAGGTGTTACAGCCGGAACATATGGTTCTACATCTATCGTTCCGCAAATTACGATTAATGCCCAGGGACAAATTACATCCGAAACAGACCAGATCATTACTCCCGCTTCTATAGGAATGTTAAACCTTACACAAGGCACAGGCATTACAGCCTTTACCTATAATGGTTCTTCGGCACAGACAGTGGGCATAGCCAATACAGGTGTTACTGCCGGAACATACGGAACTACCAGTATCGTTCCGCAAATTACGGTGAATGCCCAAGGACAAATAACATCCGAAACCAACCAAACCATCACCCCGGCTTCTATTGGAATGGCAAACCTTACACAAGGCACCGGTATGATACCTTTTACCTATAATGGTTCTTCAGCCCAAACAACAGGCATAGCAAATACAGGTGTAATAGCAGGTACGTATGGAAATGCAACCACTATCCCGACCTATACCGTAAATGCACAAGGACAATTAACAGGTGAAGCGGATGTTCCCATTTGCAGGATTAGGAACGCTTAACGCAGGCCCTATCGGTTCTGTTCTATCCAACTCGGCCGCAAATACCCCCGCATGGACTGTCAGCCCTTCATCTGATAACTTGCTGCTTTATTCAAATACAGCAGGTGTTTCGCAATGGACCACTTCTACATACCCTACAGGAGCATTAGCTGTGAATTCAATTTTATACACCTCAGCTGCAAACACAGTAGATGTATTGCCTCCTTCGGCCAATGCTAACTATATACTTACTACAACCGTAGCAGGCGGTGCACCTTCCTGGCAACCTGCACCGGCTAGCGGAATCACTTCCTTATCGGCAGGTGTGTCGGGAGCTAACAGCGGAGGCGGACTTACCTTCAGTTCAAACCCTATAACTTCTACTGGAAATATTGCAATTGCCAACACAGGCGTTACGGCAGGAACTTACGGAGCAACCAATATTGTTCCACAAATTGCAGTGAATGCCCAAGGACAAATAACATCCGAAACCGACCAGACTATTACCCCTGCTTCCATTGGAATGCAAAACCTTACACAAGGCACAGGCATCAGTGCTTTTACGTATAATGGCTCTTCGGCTCAAACGGTAACCATTGCCAACACAGGCGTTACGGCAGGAACTTACGGAGCAACCAATATTGTTCCGCAGATTGCAGTAAATGCCCAAGGACAAATAACATCGGAAGCCGACCAAACTATTACACCCGCTTCTATCGGAATGCAAAATCTTACCCAAGGGGTAGGTATGATACCCTTTACCTATAATGGTTCTTCAGCCCAAACAACAGGCATAGCCAACACAGGTGTTACAGCAGGAACGTATGGTACTACAACCGTAGTTCCGCAAATTACGGTGAATGCCCAAGGACAAATAACATCGGAAGTTGATCAACCTATTTCAGCAGTTGGAATAGGAGCCGTTACTTCTGTAACCGGAACCGCTCCTATCGTTTCAAGCGGAGGCAGTACACCGGCCATTTCATTACAAGGTAATGCAGGTACTGTATTTTACGGTACAGGCGGAGGCTCGAGTACTACCGCTGCGGGAAATGCCCCTGCGGGAACAAATGCAAGCGCATCGAGTAATTATTTACAATCACAAGGTGCAGGAACACCTACCTGGGTGCAACCAGTGGCAAGAGTTTTAATTCCTATGGATGGTATTGGTGTTGCAGCTACGGTTGGTAAATATTATGTTGGCGTAGAGGGAGGTGCCGGAAGTATAAATTTTGCAGCACCAAGTCCTATAGCGGGTGCAGATGCGGCCGGCGAATTCGGTATGGGTGTTATTACTACGAGCAATGGAACATTTTCAAAAGCGAATGGTTGGGTTGAAGGAGGAACGGCTGGGATGAATATAACAATAAGTGTTTATAAATATACCCCGGTTAATGGTCAATCCGGAGCTACTACAATAGCCGGTACCTTATTGGGAACTACAACTGTTGTGACAACAACAGCCAATGCTACCTATACATATGAAATTGATGGAAATGCCGGAACTACTTTTAATAAAGGAGATTGGATAGTTACTTTTAGTAATGTTTCAGTTGCAGGTAATCTTTATAATTCAGGTGCGGTTGAGGTTACCTACAATGTTCAATAAACGAATATGAGTAAAATAGTCATGAAAAATTGTGGTATTGTTTTCGTTCTTCTTTTCTGTGTTAATCAGGCAGGGAAATGTCAGGCTGTGAATAATTCAGCTAATAATAAAGCGGTGGATACAAGTGGTATTCACGTCACGCCCAATTTACCACCCCCTGCAAGTTCAGGTGTTGTAGTTACACCGAATATTCATAGAGCGGAGGTTACTCCAAATCTGCCTTTCCCAAAAGCTGCTGCCCCGCAAAACGCTAAACAAAACACATCAGAGCCTGCAGCAAAATCAGATAATACTTCAGCAAACCCCGACCAAAAATAATAATGAAAAAAATTATCCATATAATAGTAATGCTGCTTTTGCCTTTAGGTGTGACCTTTGGGCAGGCGCATATTGTTTTTCAAAACGGGTATATGGTAGAACACGGTGGAACTGCTGCAAAACCGGTGTATGTGATATTGAATAACAGCAATGCAAATGCCATTGTGCCCGGCACCGCCTGGTTCATTTCTGAAAGTGAGTTTAATTTTTTACAATGGAATATCGGAACGGCAACCGGAATATACACGGTTCCTTTCGGTTATTCTACCGCAAAATATTTACCGCTTACATTATATATAAAGACAGCTGGAACAGGAAGCGGAGTGGTGAAGTTCTCTACCTATCATACCGTAGCGCTTAATACACCAACCCCATCGGATGTAACCAATCTTACACCTTTTATACTGCCCGGAAGCCCGAGTAATGTGGATAACGCATATAACATTACCGACCGCTTTTATATTATTGATGCCAATACAGGATACACTACAAAGCCTTCGGCGGGAAACATTTCATTTTCGTATATAAGCGGAACACCTAATTCTGAAATAGCAGGGCCAAATATTTTAACCGAAAGCCGTTTGATGGCACAACGTTTCAACTCGACTACCAACACCTGGAGCGATTGGTTTGGTGATGGATGTACTGATGCTGTTTCCAGTAATGTTGGTACCGTGCATACAGGCGCTGTTCCGGCTGCAGACTTATTCCGTTCCTGGTCGCTGTGGGATCAAACCATGTCATTACCTGTAAAACTGGATTCTGTAAATGTTAATTGTAATGGTAATCCGGATGGTTCGGCAACAGCAACGGTTTATGGAGGAATGCCGTCCTACACTTATTTATGGACACCGAGCGGAGGAACCAAGGCTACTGCCAGTAATTTGTCGGCAGGCACATATACAGTGAGCGTTACCGATAGCCTCGGATGCAACTCAACAGTTTCAGTAGTTATTACCCAACCTGCGGCTATGGTTATTACAAGCGATTCCGTCAACCAAACTTCCACTATCTGCAATGGCGAAGCATGGGTAACAGTAATTAGCGGAGGCACTGCGCCTTATACCTATTCATGGACCGGAGGGCAAACAACAGATACTATCAAAAATCAATGCTCGGGTTCTTATTGCTGTACCATTACAGATAATAACGGATGTTCAAGAACTTCTTGTGTAACGGTTGTAAACACTACCGGAGTAGATAATGTTACTTCCGGTTCAGGAGGGGTTGTAATTTACCCGAATCCCTCAAGCGGTGAATTTACCGTTTCAATTAAAAATTACGAATTAGGAATTACGAATAGTATAGAGATATATGATGTTTTAGGTGAAAAAGTCTATTCCCGATTCCTAATTCCTAATTCTTCATTCCTAATTAATCTCTCCACCCAACCAAATGGCGTTTATTTCTATCTTGTTAGAAAAGACGACGGAACGCTGCTTGGCGAAGGGAAGATAATGATTGAGAAATAGTAACCCTTGCCCTGGCTGAGTCCGTTGTGTAAATGGTAGCAGGTAAATGTGTGAATATTGCAACTTCTTACAGGAATTGTGTAATAGCTTAAGGAAGTAAAGCTGCTATTTTTGTGCTGTTATATTTCTGAAAATTGAATGATAAATTTATATAATAAGATAATAAGGTAATTTGTTTTTACAATAGCTTAATATAAAATTAATATTCATGCCCATTATCAGATAATTACAAGGATAATTAAAAAAAACAAAAAAAAACTCATTTATAATTACTACTTTCGCCGTTCCAAATTTTACATACACTCCATGAAAAACTTTACTAAAGTAATATACCTCCTTTCTTTAGGCTTTTTTCTTTCTGCTGAAAGAAACGCGATTGCTCAAGCCGATACCAACTTTGTATATACCGGTTCTGTGCAAACATGGGCCGTACCTTGCGGTGTAACACAAATTACAATTACGGCTACAGGAGCCAGCGGAGGAGGAAGCAATGATAATAATACAGTAGGTGGAAATGGAGCTACTATTGTAGGCGTTGTACCGGTTGCATCGGGAGACGTAATTGATATAATTACAGGCGGAGAGGGTACAAAAAATCCGAGTGATGACGGCGGTGCCGGCGGCGGCGGATCATTTGTTTATGATGTTACAACTTCTACCTTGCTGGAAGCAGCAGGTGGCGGCGGCGGTGCTTACTGGGTCAACTTTTATGGATATGATGCCAGTACTACTACAACCCCTACCGGCAATTTTCCCGGCGTGGGAGAAGGCGGCGGCGGTTCTGATTCTACTGATGCCGGTGGCGGCGGTGCCGGATTCCTTAGCGACGGCTCCAGCGCCTATTATACGAACCCCGATTACCAGGCCGGACAAGGTGGAAGTGATTACGTAGATGGATTTTTCGGCGGTGCCGGAGATATTAGTATTGACGCTTCGGTTGTCGGAGGATTTGGCGGCGGCGGCGGTGCCGGTTTTGATGACGGCGGCGGCGGTGGCGGTTATGCAGGCGGCGGTTCAGCCGGTGGTAATATTGGAGATCAAATTGGCGGCGGCGGCGGCGGCAGTTCCTATGTTAATGGTAGTATGATAAATTCCTATGTTTCAAACCAGGGAAATGGCTTGGTAACTATAACTCTTCCTCCTACAGCTTTTTTAGCCGTAATGGGCACTATAGTAAATCCTATGTGCGACGGAGGCACCGGGACTGCTACAGTTAATGTAAGCGGAGGAACATCACCTTATACGTATTCATGGGCTCCTATCGGAGGTAATAATGCTACCGGAACAGGCTTAACAGCAGGTTCCTATACCGTTACCGTAACAGATAATACCGGATGTACCACATCCGCTTCTGCAACTCTTACACAGCCAACTCCGTTGGTTCTGTCTGTATTCACAACCCGCAATGTGGTTTGTAATGGAGGCAGTACCGGAGCTGCCGGCTCTACGCTCAGCGGCGGCGCAACACCTTATACTTATTCATGGACTCCTTCCGGAGGAACAAATCCTACTGCCAGCAGTTTGACTGCAGGATCATATACTCTTTCAGTTTCGGATGCCTGTGGCAGCACAGCTTCCGCATCAACCGGCATTAATCAACCTAATGCTATAGGCGTTGGGGCAATTGTAACCGCTAATGAAATTTGCAACGGAGGCAATACCGGCAGTGCAAAAGCATTTGCCAGTTCAGGCACACCTGCATATACGTATTCATGGGCTCCGGCAGGTGGCAACACCGATTCGGCCATAGGCTTAACGGCAGGTTCTTATACGGTTACTGCATCTGATTCTTGCGGACAGACAGCCACTATAATGGTCACCATTACAGAACCCCCTGCTATAGTTGTAACGGCTAATGTTACCGGCGATGTAAGTTGCCATGGTGGCAATAATGCAAGCGCTTCATCCAATGTAATTGGAGGAACATTGCCTTATACCTATTCCTGGACCAGTGGTTCAACCAATAGCACGGCTACCGGATTATCGGCCGGGTTTTATAGGGTAATAGTGTTTGATAATAACGGTTGCCAGGGTTTTGCAACGGTAAGTATTACGCAACCCAATACAATAAATACCTTGGTTACTGTTTCGCCCAATGCAAGTTGCGGACAGCCTAATGGCAGGGCTTCAGCAGCCGTTGGCGGAGGAACAGGCCCATATACGTATTCATGGCCGGGCGGAGGAACCAATTCCACCGTTACCGGGCTTTCAGGCGGAACCTACACGCTTAATATAACCGACAATAACGGATGTTCTGCAACCTCTTCCTTTACGGTTACGGAAACTCCTGCAGTATTCGCAGCAGCTTCCATTATTTCAAATGTAAGTTGCAACGGAGAAAGTGACGGTTCTGCATTATCAAGGGCTAGCGGCGGAACATTTCCATATACCTATTCCTGG
>Ga0206873_1115_pt1 | contig 26152 bp, 35 predicted proteins | sample Alteio_BWOrgCont_11_FD_152631 | JGI IMG/M metagenome (GOLD analysis project Ga0206873, IMG submission 152631) | Enriched cells from forest soil in Barre Woods Harvard Forest LTER site, Petersham, Massachusetts, United States -... | ecosystem: Environmental > Terrestrial > Soil > Temperate forest >...
CAAGTATAGCATTAATACTTTGCGAACATTTTGAATCAGAATAGAAACTTAAAATCGCTCCGACTTTAGAACTGGAGAGATTTAATGTCCTCTCTTGTCTGAAATAAGAAGGGTTTCCATAGGAATCATAGGCCTGAACCGTAGATATAGCCGAGCATGTTCCGGCCGTAATACTTTGGCTTTTAGATGTGAAACCAAGAGCTGTGGGAATGCCTCCTGATACGTTAAATGAATTACTTTGAGCTATGGGGACATTGAGATTGAGAGCTTTGGCTGATAGTGTATAGCCCTTGCCGGCCGCATCCAATGACAAATTGGAAAAAGTCGCAATCCCTTTGACTGCGTTCATGTTTACAAGGCCTAAGAGTTTACCCCTAGAGGAACTCATGTCAATTTGCCCTGTGAAGGTGGTAACGATGTTTCCCCTGCTGTCTTCTACGGACACTTGCACAGCGAGTGTGATACTAGCTCCGGCTAAAACATTTGAAGGTTGAGTGGTAAAAACTAGTTTTGAAGGAACGCCAATGTTACCCGACGCCTGGGATTGAATGTTTACAAACACTAAACTCAATAATACTAAAACCCCACGAAAGTTCATACGCCTTACCCCTCTTTAAGTTCATTCCACCGAGAGAAGACGTACAGAAATATAAAATCTGACCCTACTTCAGAAACAACGGCCCATTCCTAAAGTTTCTAGAGATAAGAGACTTTCACAAATCTCCTTTCTCAAGCTTTCACTCAAAAACTCCTAAGGTTTGCCTGAGCCTATGGTTTTCCCGAGATGGTTGAAATCGTCGAGTAGTACTGAGGAGAGTTGGCTCCATTGAGCTGCATACCCGGACTGTTGTAATTACATTTCACACCTTTGGGAAGCCCGTTGGGGTTCGTGTCAAACGCGTAAAACAGATCACACGAGAATAGCTCAAAAGCCTTAGCGTGATGTTGAACAGCAAAAGGAAGATTGACGGGCAAATAATCTGGACTCATAAGCGTACCCCCCGCACCCGATTGAGTCCCCGTGAACGAAAAATTAATGTTGGGATCGCTGTTCTGTTGGGTACTTAGTGTCGTAAACAAACCATTCAATGAAGAGTTGGAATTGCCCGAAATCAAAAATGGGATATTGAGATAAAAATCAGCGATCGACACATTATTCACACTGGGAGTGGCTGTTGCCGTCCCATCACCGTTTGTTGTTACAGATCCAAGATTATAAATGGGCTGTGTAACGGGAATGACCGTTTGCAAATACAACATGTTCTGATTGTGATATCTGTCAAAATTGGCGCACCAGTCATCACCACATGGCAAGTTATTTGCGTCATTGTAGGGATCGCCAATATCAAGGGCTTCCATTCCAAATCCAATCCCATATTGAACCGCAAGCCCCGCTTCAATATCTGCGTAACTGATATCTTGGCTGACCGTATGAGTATTGACTGTGATCATCCTGGTCGTATTCTGTGAATTCTGGCTCTCCAATTGCTCCCAAGCCAGCATTGATTTCATGTAGCCCGGCTGGCTTCCACCTGCCAAATAGAGTGCCGAAGTGTATTGATTAGGAGGGGGAGCTACGTCGAGTCCCGCGGTGCCTGGCCAATTTTCTATACAGAGAGGATCATTCTCAGCACCCGAGGCCATTCCGAATCGCAAGTAATTCATGTGGGCCCCAATATAAGCTCCTTGGGTCCCACTTTTTGATTGGGACGAATAGTGCTGAATCACTTGCGCCATAAAGGTTTGGTAAGCGGTCATAAAAGGAACTTCATAGACGACCGGAAACCCAGTGGTGTCGGAATAGCCATCTTGACCAGGGCTTGGACACGGCGAAACTCCCTTCCCATAAGTTTGGCAATTCTTGTTATTCCAAACCGCTGATTGGCCGGTGGCAGGATTGATTGGAAATCCATCTCCCGGAAAATGAGAACACACGACTTGGTCTTGGGGATTTATCGTTCCGTGACCTAAAGTGTCTGTCAGATAGGCGGCATATTTGGGATCAAAAACATACTTGGGAGTTTCGACGTTTGGACCATTGTTGCTATCGGTAATGGGCGCTATGAGTAAATTTATATTGAGCCCCGCTTTGACAAACGGTACCAATTCCTCATCAAGACTATCAAACATATGAGGGCAAGTGGTCTCCTCGCAAGGCACAATCGCCGTCCCATTATTGTAGCCTTTGTCAAGATCACTCCACTTTACGAGCGGAGCTATCGCCTGGATATGAGGAACAATGTATTGCATGAAGTCGGCATAACCGGGGTCACTAATGCTCATCGGTGGAACAGTAGCACTGATAACAGCATTGGGCCCCAAGACGAGGAACGGATCACTTGTGGTGGATTTGAGTCCGGCTGAACTAGCGACTAACGTTAGTCCCTGACCTCCGAATGTGACGGTGAGATTACTAAAAACGGCGGTTCCAGAAACCGCAGTGACCGGATTGGTTCCATTTAATGTTGACGCGCCCGAGGGGTTAACTCCAATGGCCATGGTGATTGGCGCGATTGAGTTCGTAACTGGGTTTCCAAAATTATCTTGCACTTGGACACTCATGGCGGGAGTAAAGAATTGCCCAGCGTTTATTTGAGTGGGTTGCGAGGTGAAGGCCAGTTGTGTCGCAGGTCCCACGTTTATCGTTTCATTTTGCTGACCTGGAGTGAGATTTGATCCTGTTACATTTAAAGTTCCAGAGCCAACAGCCGTGCCTGAGAAGTAAAAAGATCCATTACCTGCTCCTTGAGCCATATTGATCTGAGAGATATTTTTTGTGCAACTGGAATCAGAATAAAAACTCAAAGAGGTTGATCCGGAGCTAGAAAGTCCAAGGAGAGTTTGTTGACTGAATGTCGCTTGATTTCCATATTGATCATAGGCTTGAAACGCGACGCTTGAAGAACAGCTCCCTGCAACAAGGACCTGGGGTTGGGTGTAAATGGTCAATGAAGAGGGAGCCCCTGGGGTCACATTAAAAGAATTGCTGAGACAACCTGTCAATCCAGCAGAAACCGCCATCAGCTTAAGTCCGTTAGCGGCCACATTGACGAATATGTTTGAAAACGTTGCGATACCATTTTGCGCATTCATAGTCGTACTCCCTTGAAGCTGAATTGAGGTATTGTAAAGAGAAAGACTTACTTGAATATTTGAATTTCCAACAAGATTGCCATAGGCGTCTTCAACGGCCACTTGAACTGCCGGAGTGATAATATTTCCTGCGATTACATTTGAAGGTTGAGCTATGAAAGAAAGCTGGAACGCTTTGCCAAAGAGAATGCCTTCTGCTTGATTGGCAGGAAGTAATCCTTGTCCACTCACTGTCAATGTTGAATTACCCATAAGTGTTCCAGAAAAGTACAAAATCCCAGAACCTTGGCCAGGGAGAATTGTCAAAGAGGAAATAGACTGAGTGCAGGTAGAATCAGAATAAAATGTTAACGGCGCTCCTTGAGTTGATAATCCAAGACTAGCACCGTTTGTAAACACAGCCGAATTTCCATATTTGTCATAAGCTTGGGTATTAACAAAAGCTGAGCAAGTTCCAGCTGGAATACTTTGAGCCTGTGACGTGATGCTTAATGTCGTGGGGCTACCCGCTGTGACATTAAATTGATTACTCTTGCTTGATGGAAAATCTGGAGCTGAAGCTATAAGGGAATCAGTACCAGTGACAGCCAAATAAATATTTGAAAATGTCGCGATCCCTTGAACTGTACTTACTTGTGTCGTTCCTAAGAGCTGACTAAACGTTGCTGATAAACCAATAGAAACGTTAGCGGTCGTCACGATATTATTATACTGATCCTCCACGGCAACCTTGACCGCTGGTGAAATATTCGCCCCGGCTACAACGTTTGATGGCTCTACTGTAAAAGCCAGTTGGGACGCTTTACCTACTTGAATCGTTTCGTTCTGATTGGTTGGATTTAAGGGAAAACTTAGTTCTTCCACTGTAAGAGTCGCTGAACCTGAGACATCTGAGGCAAAATAAAACGAAGCTGAACCCGTGTTTTTTAAAACTGTGATCGCATCGACTTCTTGAGTACATTTATTATCAGAATAAAAACTTAAAATCGCCCCAACTTTTGAACTGTAGAGATTTAATGACGTTTGTACTGGAATAACCGTAGGGTTCCCATAAGCATCGTAAAATTGAACCGTAGAAATACCAGAACACGCTCCAGCTGTTATGCTTTGAGACTTTGTAGTCATTCCAAGAGAAGCAACATCGCCACCTGATACGGTAAAGCTATTACTTGTCGCCGATTTGAGGCCAAAGCTAGAAGCATTTAAGCTGTAATCGCTAGCTGCCTTATCTAATGATAAATTTGAAAACGTCGCAATTCCTTTAACTGCATAGACATTTGTTGTTCCCAAGAGCTTGCTCTTTGAAGAGCTCATGCTCACAAGCCCATTGAAAGAGGTCTCTATTTTTCCGCTAGCATCTTCCACAGCCACTTTGACCGTGGGAGAAATGATGCTACCGGCAGTGGCATTAGATGGTTGGGTCGTGAAAGCCAGCTTCGACGGAATCCCTAATGTACTTGACGCCTGGGATTGAATGTTTACAAACACTAAACTCAATAATACTAAAACCCCACGAAAGTTCATACGCCTTACCCCTTTTTTAAGTTCGTATTTATTGATAAAGACGTACAAAAAAACTACCCACATTATTTCAAACTAGAAACCTTAACCCCTCTTCAAAAGTTTCCAAGAACGAAAGAAAACTACCAATCTTCTTTCACTCCCTTTCACTGAAAATTTTTTTAAGATTTGCCTGAGATAATCGAAATCGCTGAATATGATATTCATGGCCTACCCCACTTACATTGACCACTAAGCAGGAATGGCGATCTAACCCCATATCAGGTCCCAATCACTGCTTTAAAAGTACTTCTGTGGATACGGCCAGAGCTTTCACTGAATATATTAGATTTAAGAATTAACTTCTTATTTAGTTCATATTATTTCCTATTAACTAATATAACAAGGTTTAAGCCATATATTTGACATATTTCTTTCTCATCCTTTCACTAAAAACTGAGACTTTTTGAAAAAACGTGTTATTCTATGAAAGTAGATGAGGAGGTCAAAGGCGTGCCAGAACTTAAGAGCATCTTTCAGTACACGAACTATCGTGACTTTCTGAAAGACGCCTATCATTTCAAAAAAAGTCAGGACAAGAAATTTTCATTTCCCTATTTTTCTAAGCTAGCGGGGTTTAAGTCATGCTCAGTTTTAAAAATGGTCATAGACGGACAGCGCAATATAGCTCCCCACAGTATCGATCGCTTTGCATTTGCTTTCAAACTCAACAAAGAGGAAACACAGTATTTTAGGCTTCTCGTCATGTTGAATCAGGCAAAAACCGGCGAAGAAAAACAGAAATTTGCAGAGGAGATTTTTAAACTCAAAAAATATAAGAAACTCTATCCATTGAAAGAATCCCAGTACAATTATTTTGCAAGATGGTACTTCACAGTCATTTGGGAGATGGTAAGTCTCGATTATTTTCGCGAGGACTGCCAATGGATTGCTTCCAAAATATATCCGACAATCAGCCCCCAGGAGGTAAAACGCGCCATAGAAGAATTGATTAAACTTGGACTTTTAGGGCGCAATGATCAAGGGACCCTCATCAAAACAGAGGCAGCTCTTTCGACACCTGACGAAGTTGTATCCAGTGCTGTTGCTCAATTTCACAGGGAAATGATTAAACGTGCTGGCGAGAGCATTGAGCGCATACCTCGAGAAAAGAGGGATATTTCGGGCTTTACCTTTCCTATCTCATTGGAATCAGCTAAAATAATAAAAGAAATGGTACAAAATTTCAGAAAAGAACTGGCCCAGGTCATTTTGCAACAGCAGAGTCTTGAGGCTGTTTATCAACTTAATTTTCAATTTTTTCCACTGGTGAGTCCAGACAATTCTCCCCAAGAAGCACAGGAGAAAAAGAAGTGAAAAGAATAGTAAAAATGAGCCTGCTCCTTACTGCGACCGCTTCTCTACTCATTGTCACTTTTGACAATTGCTATGGATTATTTGGTTCTCAAGACTCCGGTTCAAAATCAAGTCTGACGATCGCCGGTAATCCATTTATTGACCCAGAAAAAATCGCCAGTCTCCCTAGAATCATTCTTAATAGTTCTTACCCAACGCTGGCTAACGGACACCGCATCTTAACAGTTGGAAGAAACCGCGATTATCAAAATTGTCAACCTGCCATCGATGCGGCTTCTCCTGGTGATGAAGTCGTTATCGATGCAGGCTTTACCTGTACGCCAGTGGTCCTAAGAAACAAAGGAAACAGTCAGAACTATATCGTCATCAGAACGGCAGACCTTGGCCAAATTTCGCCCGACGGAACCCGACTCAGTCCCACTACAGATTCTCCCCACCTTGCCAATATAGAGACCACTTTGACAGCACCCGCGATTACGACAGAACCTGGAGCTAACTTTTATTATGTCGATGGATTAAACTTAAGCCTAAGACCCGATGTTTCAACTTTTGCAATAAGTATCGTAAGACTAGGATCAGGCGAAGAGACCGATGTAATCCAACTTCCTCATGATCTGGTATTTAGTCATTGTTGGGTTCACGCTTCTTCTCAACAAGAAACCAAGCGTGGCGTTTCTTTGAATGCTTCGCGTGTTTCTGTTGTGGATTCTATTATAGAACAAATACAAATGTCGACATCTCTGTCTAATGCCATTGGTGGTTGGAACACAGGTGTGGGACCTTTCAAAATCGTGAACAACGATATTTCCGCTTCAGGCAATAACTTTGAATTGGGTGGATCCACAGTCACCATCCAAGGCGAGATCCCTAGCGATATCGAATTTCGACAAAATCACATTTATAAACTTTCTCAATGGCAAAATGGTCCATATCAATTAGGAACCTTTGTATATTTAACGAACGGACAAAGAATTCTCTTTGATGGAAACGTTTTTGAAAATAATTGGCAACAGTCTCTGGTCAATCACGCATCAGCTGGATTTGCAATGGCCCTTCAACCCTTAAGCTACAGCACGTCCCAGGGCCCCGAAGCGCCCGGAACAATGCCATGGGTTCGTGTACAAGATATCAATTTCAATAACAACATCGTTCGAAACACAGACAATGGGTTTGATATCGCTATGTCAGATCCACAATTCTCAGAAGTCGTTTCTCAACGTCTAGCCTTTGGAAACAATGCTATTTACCAAATAGGAAATTCTTCAATCACGACTAATGGAATTATTTTGCTTCATGAAAATGGACCAGGCCCCACGGCCTTCTATAACAATACAATGCTCAGTATACCTCAATCGACATCCAATCTAATCCAAGCCGAGAATACCAGCGCTGTTTCACAGTTTTATTTTGGAAACAACATTACCTATAACGGTGGAGGAGGCGTTCATAGCCCTGCCTATGGGACTGGAGCGGCCACTTTGAATGCCTATTTCCCAGGTGTCTATTTTCAAGGAAACGCCCTTGCCGGACAAGATCCAAACAATTATGGATCTTATGCTCAACTCAATACTTTTCCTTCAAACATGACTGCCATTGGTTTTTTGGTTGATCCCACAAATGGAGTCTCTAATTATCAAAACCTTGCCCTCAGCCCAACAAGCAGTACTCCCCCTATCTGTGGGGTTAATATTCAGATTTTGGCTAGTAGTCTAGGCGGGCAATTTTAATTGAAATGACAAGAACAGAAAATTAGGCCGCCTTATGTAAAAATTCCCGATTTTCTTGAATCAATGTTGAAAGCCGCTCCAAGGCCTTCATGCTTTTTTCAAGTTTTGCAATCGCGGCAGGGTCCACTCCCGGATTCTCTTTAAGTTTAATCAGGGCGAGATCAAGCATTCCCTGAGCCACCGACACGGGTGTGCAGATATCATGGGTAAATGTCTTTTGCTTTTGGAGCGCGGCCAAGAGATTCGTCAGCTGGGATTCATCTGGGCCATTTAATTTGTCGCTCATCTCAAAATCTCCTAGCAATCTCCTATCGGTACCTTGACAAAGATCCAGGGGCTTAAAAAGTATAAATAAGGTTTACCCTCGATAAAAATGACAACTTTGGGTACCGCGACCGGTAAAAATTATATAATCCACTGAAATTACTATGGTTTTTTGACCTTTGCAAATTTCACATATTGAATAAGTTGTCCACATACCGTATGAATGTGCCTTCTGAGAGAGAAGTTTTCTTTTTTTAGGGAGTAGAAAAAGTCATGTTTAGTTTGAAAAAAGTTTCTGTCGTTCTGTGCGTCCTTGCTCTTGTAGCTTGTGGAAAAACAAAATCGTCTTCTACGGTGAAAGCACCCGCTGCTCCAGACAAAACGGTGGCTCAGCAACAAGACACGACTCCCCAGCCGCAAGTTCCCGTGGATACATCTAAAGATCAAACTGATACGAAAAAACAAGACGACGCAAAAGCTAAAACTTCTGACTCAACAACAACTGTCCCAACAACTGCTGTAAAATCCAAAGATCCAGTTATTAAAGATCCCGTTGCTAAAGATCCCGTGGTCGTTGATAAACCAGTAGATTTTTCTCCCAAAGTCGTTGGGCTTGGCAGTGCCAGTATTAAACCTGAAGATCTGACGAATCAGGGATACAATGCAGCGATTTTGCGTGCGACATTTTGCAGCATTACAGGCAAATTCAATAATGACGGATCTCGTTGCTACCTCGTGTATAGCGATGGAACAACTGAATATGAGAGCGCAAGTAACCGTGAGAAAATCTTGGTTTACATTGAACAATTGAAAGCTGAAGAAGCTCAAGGTAGCAAGAGCAGTTCAAAGGCCAATCAAAAGAAAAAGAATTGATCTGTTATTTAAAATTTAAATGTCGCCTGTAGCCCAAAACCCTCTCCGCCGTCGTCAATGGCGAGAGGTTGCAAGCTGAAATGATGTTTATAGCCAGCGCGGCCAAACATCATCCCTAACGTGGCTCCAGCCACGGTGTCACTAAGCCAATGTTGATTATCGGCAATGCGACTCAAGCCTGTAAAAACAGCAAGTCCATAGGCGGGTACCCAAATATACCATGGGTACTCGACGCCCATACTGGCCGCGAAAGAAAATGAGATCGTCGTATGCCCAGAAGGAAATGAATGATTATCTCCCACGGGCCTTGGCCTTCCGACTCCGTATTTCAAACCTTCTAAGATAACAAAAGATTCGGCTAAGCCTTCGGTGGTAACGTATCCATTTTCACGATCCCAAATCAACTGCCCAACGACGACGGGAAGAATAAAAGTCCAAGCTTGACCATAATAGTCTCCGAAGGCAGAAACATTTCCAGCCATCTTTTGCTGATCGTCCCACTCTGCCTGCATCCCCAAATCATTGTTAAATGCTATCGCGGTTCCCATAGCCCCTGCTGCCAGAATAACAAGGCCCGTGGTATCAAACGCATCAACAAAGGTCCGCTCCGCATGCTCATAGATACTTGCAGAAAAAGCCTGTCCGCTAAAATAGAGAGAAATGAAAATCACCGAACAAAGAATCTTAGATGTCATTAGTTGTAACGTTAAGGGCCAGATGGCGTATTTGCAACGTAAAATAGTTAGAACCTAAAGCAGTCAAAATCTACTGCGGCCCAACCATGCACTTCAATGACGGCCTGGCTAAAAGTTTTCTTCGGAAATCGTTTTAGAAGCCACTCGCTTAAGACTTTGGCGGCCCAGAAGTATTGGGTGCGGGAGGGGCTTCCTGGCGCGACGGCATCTTCGGCATAAAAAGACCAAACATCTTCATCTTTTTTCATTCGAGCTCTAATGGCCTTGTCTATAACAGCGAAATTTTTCAGACACCATTCCATTTCTTCGGCGAAATAATAATGATGCACGTGAAGGGGAATTTTTGGAAAAGCGATCTGTGAAAAAAGTGTTGCTAAACCCTCACTTACAAGATGTTCAAGGGCGCTTGAGTTATCTAAATATTCTTGCCGAGATACTTTCGCCAGGGGTTTATTCAAAAATCCCCAAACTTTTGGTTGATGATCGCGATAGACATGAGAAAGCTCGTGAGACATGAGGGCATCTAAATAAGATTCTGTCGCGTCAGGATGATCCACACCAAACCAAACCGTGTGACTTCCTGAATCATATCGAGCAAACCCATCGAACCGCATGAGACTAGGACTCAGTCTTACCTCTCCCTTGAGTGTTTCTCCAAAAATATTTTCAATATGTTTAACTACTTTGGGAGCCTGAGTAATAAATTTTTCAGCGACCAACATATGCTGCTTGTACTCGGTACTTTTCATCCATCGGAGAACATTTTTGAGATCCATGCCCCAGTCTTCGGCAAATGACTTTAAAGTCTCTAACCTGGGATCTTCTCTTAAGACTATCTGGAGATCCCCTTTTTTTGATTTCTCAAAACTTTCGATAAAGTGACTATAGATATCGACGATCTTCATTTATGTTCTGCTTTCTTAAGGCGATCGTTAAGCGCTAGTCCCAGGTCCTCATTGGGACACTCTAGTACAAAAATACCACGAGCGCCGCCCTCATCCAAGCTTCTCAGCTTGGCAAACAAAGAATGTGCAGCCTCCTCCAGTCGACCCTTAGGAGAAAGGACAGAAATAGACAAAAATCCAGTTTTCGAAAACTTTCTCTGCTCTGCCCCAGAAAAACAGAGTAAGGCTGTTTGGGGAATTTCTTTTTTCTTTTTTGAAAGATAGAACTCAAGCTCCTTTAGCTTAAATAAACGCAAGGGTTTCTTAGGAGCATAGTGAAAATCCATCATACCAGGACTCAACTTAATTTCGCCCACGCCAGCCGTTTTTATTTCAACTTTTCTGCCGAGAACGTACTCTAATTTTTCAATTGAAACCCCACCCGGTCTCAAAACAACAGGCTCTCCACTTTCAAGAGAAAGGACTGTCGACTCAACTCCCACCCGACAAGGACCACCATCTAAAATAAGGACTTCAGAGCCTAGCTCCTTTTCCACAGCCTCAGCGGTTGTAGGGCTAATGCTTTGAAACTTATTAGCACTGGGTGCCGCCAGAGGCCGGTCACAATTACGAATCAGAGCAAGAGCGATAAGATTCTGAGGTATTCGCACAGCGACAGTATCTAGACCTCCGGTGACGAGCTTCGAAAGACTTTTCTTCTTCTTAAAAACGAGAGTGAGAGGTCCTGGCCAAAATCGTGCCATTAAGGTCTCTGCCATTTCGAGGGCCAAGCCACTTGGTAAGATCGCTATTTGGGAGAGTTGTTCTGGGGTCGCAATGTGGACGATAAGAGGATCCTCAAACGGACGACTTTTGATACTAAAAATCTTTCCTACTGCGTTTTCGTCAAGGGCATTGGCACCCAATCCATAGACAGTCTCCGTGGGAAAAACGACAATTCCGCCCTCAAGAAGAATCTGAACGGCCTTATTCATATTTTTCTTAGACTGACCCTTAACTATCATTTTTTCGTCATTTTCAAAAACTTCGCAACGGTCATGTTACTTAACTTTTTTCGGTCATTTCTAATTTGAAGAGCGGCGCCCTTTCTGAACTTTCTAATATTCTGACTCACCTTCCGACCAAAGGGCGATACCTCCAGGGCTAGAATTTCCAGGGCGAAAAGCGCTGCATTTATGGCATTGTCCACGCCTACCGTCGCCACGGGGACACCCTTTGGCATTTGAGCAATAGACAATAGTGAATCCAGACCATTTATCGCCTTACTTGCTACCGGAACGCCAATGACTGGTAAAATTGAAAATGAAGCCAACATTCCGGGCAAGTGCGCAGCGCCCCCGGCACCAGCTATTATGATTTTAACTCCAGATTCGCTCCACATCTTTGCCCTTTTTTCGAGCAGATCAGGGGTTCGGTGAGCAGAAAGAATTTCAGTTTGAACCGAGACTCCCCATTCTTGAAGAAGGTTCGTCGCTCCACTCATGACTTTCATGTCAGAGCGACTTCCCATAACGACGATAATTTTTGGACCGGTCATCAAATAAATTCTCCGTAAAATTCTAAATTAAAATATTTTCTCTTAAGGCCAATGCTTCTTTTAAGGCGACCTCGGCGTTCGAGGCGGCTACATTAATATGACCAAGTTTTCGTCCCTTGGTTTCTCCGGCTTTACCATACCAATGAATCCAGACCTTATTTTCATCGATTAGGGATTTCCATGGAGCCCGAAGGGGAACATCTTCGTCTCCCCTTAGGATCATGTTCCCTCGGCCAAGAATATTAACCATAGCGATTCCCGGACAAATAACCTTTGGCTTTTCGATATCCATTCCGGTGATTGCGCGAAGATGAATTTCGAACTGACTTAAATTACATCCGTCCATAGTCAAGTGTCCCGAATTATGAACTCGAGGGGCGATTTCATTTACAACGATACTCTTATCCCTCAAAAGAAACATTTCGACACCAAAGACCCCAATGCCGTCAAAAGCAGAAATGATATCGACAGCGACCCTCGCCACCCTTGTTTCAACAGACGTTTCTAGCTTAGTCGGAGTAACAGCCCAATGACAAACGCCACCATCTTGGTTAGTCTCGATAACAGGAAAAGTAAAAGTCTGACCATCGATAGACCTCGCCACAATGACCGCTAATTCCTTCTCAAAATCTGCCAGGGGTTCTGCATAGCCTTCAAAATCTGATCCAATAGAATTATTTCTTTGTTCATGCCAAAAGGCCTCAGGATCGAGCTTTCGATTCTTATTGAAGATAAAAGTACCTTTTCCGTCGTAGCCAAGGCGAGCCCTTTTTAAAACCAACTGATCCCCAAATTTTTCAATCGCTCTAAGAAGATCACTCTTCGTTTTCACAGGAACAAACTTGAGGGTGCTGAGATTTCTTTGTGAAAGATTGATTTTCTGATCGAGCTTATTTTGAGCAAGTCGGAGGCAGCTCAATTGAGGGAATAATTGAGCTGACTCGGTGGCTTCTGAGAGTAAATTCAAATCTATAAATTCATTTTCAATAGTGACGACGTCAACAGACTCACAAAACTTCGTCAGGGTTTCAAGAGAACCATCATCAAACGAAATATCATCACAAACCTTGACCGCACAATCTGTCTTACTCGCCGCAAATACATAGGGGCGAAGTCCAATTCGCTTGGCAGCCTCAACGAGCATCAGAGCTAGCTGCCCTCCCCCCAGGATTCCAACTCGTAGAGGAGCAGTCATTTTGACTGTTCCGCGATTTGCTTTTCAATAAATTCTTTAAAGGCAGGTGAATTCCAATTTTGTTGATCTATAACTTTTCGTATGAGTCGGTGTTCTCGTCCGACAATATAAGTTTCAGGAAGCTTGCGGGTTCCGTACTTGACTGCCATTTCACCATCAGGGTCAGCCAGCACTTCAAAATTTGGCGGAAGCGATTGACCCATTTGATTTAGAAATTGGGTTAGCGGGGCAAGATCTTTATCGACAGAAATAGCGAGCACTCTGAGGCGTTGAGGTTTGTCGCCCTCTTCGGGACGGTTGAAAGATTTCGCCAATTGAACAAGACTTGGAAATTCCGTCTGACAAGGAGCGCACCAACTTGCCCAGAAATTTATAAGTAAGATTTTGTCTTCAAAATTGGCAAGCTTAACAAAGGTGCCAGTGGCCGATCCCGTTTTTCCGTCTAAAAAAGAAAGGGCAAAGTTTGGAACTCCGCCCTCTTTAAATTCTTCGTTATTTCCAGCGTAGGTAATGGCTTTTACGTTATTTCTATGAAATATCCAGCCCGAATAAGCTACGACTGCGAGAAAAAAGAAAAAGACCAGGAGCCAAAAGACTTTCTTTGGTGGCGCCATAAGTTCTTGTCCTTCTAGTTATTGTCTTTTCTTGGCGACCTTAGTTCCGGAGGCTTTACTTTTACCCTTCGATTCTTTCTTTTCGCTCGTCGTCGCCTTAGTAGAAGCTCTCATGGCTTTCTTTTCATCCCGAGCTTTAGCTTTGGCTTCTTTCGCATCTTTTCCAGCTCCAGAGCTTAGCTTCTTTTCAGCCTTTGCAGCCTTTTTCGTCGTCTCTTTATCAGGACGCTTCAAAACGGCATCCAAAAACTCAATCATCGCCATTTCAGCACTGTCACCGGGTCTACGGCCCACGCGATAGATACGAGTGTAACCACCATTGCGGTCTTTAAAACGAGGAGCCAGGTCACTGAAAACCTTTGCAACAGCTGCTTGACTGGGAATACGAGACATCAGCAACCGACGATCAGCAAGTGATCCCCTCTTGCCAAGGGTAATTGCTTTTTCAGCCCATCGCCGCAACTCTTTTGCTTTCGCCACGGTTGTCGTGATTCTCTCATGTTCCACGAGGCTAATCACAAGATTTCTCATGAGCCAGACCCTTTGATTGTGGGGGCGATTAAAACTCTGAGTTCGCGCTTGATGTCTCATAAATCAATAATCTCTCTATTAATTGTCTTTTTTGGGTTCATTGGGATTCCAATTCGGAGGAGGCCAGCCTTCTAGCTTCATTCCGAGAGACAATCCCATCTCATTCAAAATGTCTTTAATTTCATTCAGTGACTTACGACCGAAGTTTTTTGTTTTCAACATTTCGGCCTCTGTCTTTTGAACCAACTCACCGATGTACCGAATATTCGCGTTCTTTAAACAATTGGCTGACCGAACTGAAAGTTCGAGATCATCAACTGAACGAAACAAATGTTCATTCAATGTGGGAGAAGACTTCTCTGCTTCATCCTGTTCAGGTTCGACGCTCTCATCAAAATTGATAAAAACTTGAAGCTGTTCTTTCATGATCTTACTGCCCAAACTCAAAGCGTCTTCGGGCTGAATGCTTCCATCTGTCCAAATTTCCATGGTCAGTTTGTCAAAGTCAGTACGTTGTCCAACCCGAGCATAGGTCACGTTGTAATTCACGCGGCGAACTGGGCTGAAAATAGAATCGACTGCAATGAATCCCACGGGGAGCTCTTGCACTTGTTCATCTGAAGGAACATAACCGCGACCATATTTCACCAGAAGTTCAGCGCTGAATTTTCCGCCTTTTCCAAGAGTTGCAATGTGCTGCTCAGGGTTCAAGACTTCAACTTGATCGTCTGTTTGAATGTCGGCCGCCGTCACTGGACCCTCGTGGTTTTTTTCGATGCGAAGAGTTTTCGCATTCGGCGTGTGCATTCTAAAACGAATTTGTTTTAAATTTAAAATAATGTCAGTAACGTCTTCGACTACATCAGGAATTGTGCTGAACTCATGAAGTACGCCTTCAAAGCGAACTGCTGAAACAGCAGAACCCATCATTGAACCCATGAGAACGCGTCTCAGTGAGTTGCCTATGGTTACACCATAGCCTCTTTCAAGAGGTTTTACGGTAAATTTGCCGTAACTAGGTGTGAGGCTTTCCTTTTCAATTTCAAAACTTTTGGGTCGAATCAATTCTCTCCAAAACTTAAAATAATGTTCCTGCATCATAATACTTTGAGCTCCTTACTTTTATCTTTTCAAAGTCTCTTTACCACACACGCGGGCAAAATTTACCTTGAGTAGTATTCAACAACCATGTGTTCTTCAATTGGGAATGTGATGTCTTCACGGGTCGGATTATCTTTCACCGTTCCCTTGAAATCAGCGTGGGATGCATCCAACCATTTTGGAATCTCACGACGTTTTATCGACTCAATGGCACCAAGAATTTTTGTCATCTGGCGACTTTTTTCTCGAACCTCAATCACATCGCCCTTTTTGATTTCAAAGCTTGGCATATTTACTTTTTTGCCATTCACCATGAAGTGACTGTGCTTAACTAGATGGCGAGCTTCGTTGCGGCTAGCGGCAAGACCCAACAAATAAACAGTGTTGTCTAAACGCTGTTCCATCTTAAGAAGTAAACTTGCGCCTGTATTGCCCTTGCTTTTTTCAGCTTCACGGAAATAACGACGGAATTGATCTTCTTGTACGCCATAAAGACGTTTTACTTTTTGCTTCTCGCGAAGCTGCAAAGCAAAGTCGGAAAATTTTGGACGAGCCTGTCCATGTTGCCCGGCGGGATAAGGCCGACGTTCCACAGCACATTTATCTGTGTAACAGCGGTCGCCTTTCAAAAAGAGCTTCATACGCTCTCTTCGGCAAAGTCTACAAACTGAATTACTCTCGCGGCTCAAACTGACCTCCTCTTGATCTTAGCTTTTTTTATATCCGACGACGCTTGGGGGGACGACATCCATTGTGTGGAATCGGTGTAATATCTTTAATTGAACTGACTCTCAGTCCGGCAGATGCCAAGGCTCGGAGAGCAGGTTCACGACCAGCACCAGGACCTTTTACGAAAACGCCAACAGACCGCATGCCGCATTCTACGGCTTTGCGAGCGGCATCTTCAGCAGCCACTTGGGCTGCGAACGGTGTTCCTTTGCGCGAACCTTTGAAACCTTTGTGACCTGCACTGGACCACGCCACAACCGCGCCGCCAACGTCACTAATCGTGACGATCGTATTTCCAAACGACGCTTGAATATGCGCCAATCCGGATTGGACATTGCGTTTAATTTTTTTCTTCTTAACGACGGGACCTTTTTTTGCAACTTCGGGCTGTGTAGCCATTTATTTATTCCTTCAAAAAAATTATTTAGATGTTGGAGCCTGTTTCTTGTTTGCGATTGTTTTACGCGGACCTTTTCTTGTGCGCGCATTCGTTCGAGATCTTTGACCACGAACAGGCAAGCCTTTTCTATGACGAATCCCGCGAAAACAGCTAAGATCCATCAGTCGTTTAATATTCATCGCGACATCGCGGCGCAAATCACCTTCGACTTTAAATTCACGGTCGATAATTTCACGAATTTTCGCAACGTCGACATCTGAAAGAGTATCAGTGCGTTTTCCTACTTCAACACCTGCTTCTTTCAAGATTCTGCGCGAAGCAGAATTTCCGATCCCGAAAATATATGTGAGACCGACGACGATTCTTTTATTTCTAGGAAGGTCAACTCCTGCAATACGAGCCATTTACTTATTACCCCTGCCGTTGTTTGTGTTTAGGATTTTCACAGATGACACGCACGACTCCGCGACGTTTTATCACCTTGCACTTCACACAGATTTTTTTTACTGAAGCCCGGACTTTCATTTTCGTGTCTCCAAAAAACTTTTAAATATTCGCTCTTACTGAGAGCGAAAAATAATTCTTCCGCGAGTTAAATCATAAGGTGACAATTCAACTGTCACTTTATCACCTGGCAAAATCCGAATGTAATGCATTCGCATTTTTCCGGAAATATGAGCGAGGACTTTGTGGCCATTTGCGAGCTCAACACGAAACATCGCGTTGGGCAGCGGCTCTAGAACAGTGCCCTCTACTTCAATTCCCTCTTCTTTTGCCATGAACCTTCTTAATATTCCCTACAAAAAAATCCAGCTGACGTACTATTTAATTTGTCCGGGGCTAATTCGTCCGATCGCTCAGTATAATCGGACCTTGTTCCGTCACCGCGATAGTATGCTCAAAATGAGCGGCCAAGCTACCATCCACTGTCACAGCTGTCCAGTTGTTTTTGAGCACTTTCACCTTGTAACTTCCAGCAGTTATCATCGGTTCAATGGCCAGACACATACCCGCTTCAAGAGTGAGCCCGGTGCCTTTTTTTCCAAAATTTGGTACCTGGGGTTCCTCGTGAAGAGCCCGACCGATGCCGTGTCCCACAAACTCCCGAACCACCCCATAGCCGTTACTCTCTGCATGGGCTTGAACGGCATAGCCGATATCCCCCAAGCGATTGCCGGGAAATGAGGCTTCTATGCCTTTATAAAGACATTCTTGGGTTATTTTCATGAGTTTTTCAGCCTCTTTAGAGGTCTTGCCTATGGGAATAGTGACCGCAGAATCCCCATACCATCCGTCCACAATGACACCAAAATCAAGGCCCACGATGTCGCCATCTTTTAGCTCTCGGTTATCAGGAATTCCGTGAACGACTTCTTCGTTGACGCTGGCACAGAGAACTTTTGGAAAGCCATTATAGTCTTTAAAAGCCGGAATCGCGCCTTTTTTAAGGGTCAATTCATGGGCCCGCCGATCCAGATCATTGGTCGTCATGCCGGCGGTGGCCTCTTCCATCAATATTCCTAAAATTTCGGCAACGATAGAACAGGATTTCTTTATCTTCTGAATTTCCCGTGCCGACTTTATTGTGTACATCTCTTTCACTCCTTACCTCGGAGATCCCGAGACTTCCCGAGAACTGCATCTGCAATGAGACCAGAAATAACTTCAGGCTCCCCGACTCCATCGACGACAACAAATTTTTTCATGTCTTTGTAGTAGTCTTTGAGAGGTGCCGTATTTTTTTCATAAACTTCGAGGCGATTATCAATGACCTCGGGTTGATCATCTTTTCGATGTTCAAGTTTTCCACCATCAAGATCACAAATTCCTTCGACTCTTGGCCGTTTCATTTCGGTTTGATATGCAGAACCACAGGTGGCGCAAACGCGTCTACCAATCAAACGGGCTTTGAGAATCTCTCGATCCACTTCCAAAAAAACAGCCTTGTCTAAAGGAGTTTTTTCAGCCTGAAAAAGCTGATCAAGCTCCATAGCCTGGGGCACATTTCTTGGAAATCCATCAAGAAGTAGGCCCTTGCCCTTATTATTTTTTATGACTTCTTTGATGAGGCTTAACATAATTGAATCGGGAACTAGATTTCCAACATCTACGAATTTTTTTGCTTCAAGTCCAAGAGATGTTTTATTTTTCATAGCAACACGCAAAAGGTCCCCTGTGCTAACATGGACCAAATTAAATCTTTTGATGATGAACTGGGATTGGGTCCCCTTTCCAGCTCCAGGGGGCCCGAACAAAACCAGATTCAATATGAGGCCCTCCGACCGCGGAGCTTGGCGCCTCTCATGAAACCTTCATATTGATGGGTAATCAAATGAGACTGAATCTGTTGAACGGTATCAAGGGCGACACCGACCAAAATCAAAACGCTGGTTCCACCAAAATAAAATGGAACTTTTGCTTGAGAAGCAAGAATCGTCGGCAATACACAAACGGCACTAATGTAAACAGCGCCACCCACTGTGATTCGACTCAAAACGCCTTCGATGTAATCTGCGGTGCTCTTACCTGCACGAATTCCAGGAATAAATCCGCCATATTTTTTCAAATTATCTGCAACATCATTGGGATTGAAAACAATCGCCGTATAGAAAAAGCAGAAAAACACAATTAAAGCGACATACAAAATATTATACAAAACGCCAGTAGGAGAAATGGCATCACGAATGCTTCTCATCCATGGAGTTTGGATAAATTGCGCTAAAGTCGCTGGAAACATCAAAAGACTTGACGCGAAAATAGGAGGAATGACGCCCGAAAAATTAATTTTTAAAGGCAAATGGGTACTTTGTCCCCCCATGACCTTCCGACCCGAAACGCGCTGCGAATATTGAATGGGAATTCGCCTTTGGCCTACTTCCAAATAAATGATGACCGCAATAACAACAACCATCAAAGCAAGAATTCCAAGGGCAATCGCAGGGTTCATCTCCCCTGATTTCATCAATTCAATAGAATTGAAGAGACCTTTGGGGATTCCAGCGACGATTCCAGCATAGATGATAACGCTGGTTCCGTTTCCAATTCCTCGCTCTGTCATTTGCTCGCCAAGCCACATCAAAAAGAGTGAGCCCGCCGTCAGTGTGATAATCGTCATAAGTTTGAAAGGAATTCCACCTACGGAGGGCCCTAAAATTAGAGAATCCCCAGCAGGGCTATTGGAATGCTCCAGGTAACTGGCAATTCCAAAACCTTGAATAACGCACAAAAGAACTGTTCCGTACCGAGTGTATTGGGCAATTTTTTTCCGGCCCTGCTCGCCTTCTTTTTGAAGAGCTTCAAGATACGGAAAAACCGCTGTTAATAACTGAAAAATGATTGAGCTAGAGATGTAGGGCATGATTCCCAGCGCAAAAACTGAGAGCCTTTGAAGGGCCCCGCCACTGAAAAGATTGAACATGCCAAAAATACCACCGGCTTGGGCATTGAAAAAAGCCTGAAGAGCCGCTCCGTTAATTCCCGGCGTCGGGACGTGAGCCCCCAACCGATAAACGGCGACCATTCCGATGGTGAATAAAATGCGCTTTCTGAGTTCGGGAATTTTTGCCAGACCTTCGATAGCCACTGTTATTTAATCTCCTCGATGGTTCCACCTGCTGATTGAATGCCCTGACGAGCCCGATCGCTGAACTTGTGAGCTTTCACGGTCAATTTCTTCGTGAGTTTTCCACGTCCTAAAATCTTAATGTGCATTCCGGGTTTTGACAAACCAAGTTTAGCCAATAATTCAGGCGTTACAGTTCCATCAAAACGGGCCAATTGGTCCAGATTTACCGCTGAATAGGCAGTTCGGAAAATGTTGGTAAATCCAAACTTAGGTAGTCGACGATGGAGTGGCATTTGACCGCCCTCGTACCCTCGAGCCACAGATCCGCCGGTGCGGGCTTTTTTCCCCTTATGACCGCGGGTCGCTGTTTTTCCGTGCCCTGAACCAGGACCACGGCCAATTCTTTTATTTTTCTTGGTAGCACCCCGTAAAACGGGCAAACGCGATAAAATATTACTCATGGGGTATTTCCCTTCCGAACTTCCAAAAGATGCTGTACGTGGAAAATCATTCCACGAGTGGCAGGAGTATCAGGTACAGTTGAGACGGAATTCATCTTTCGAAGTCCCAATCCTTTAACTGTAGCTCTCTGATCGGGTTTACATCCGATGAGGCTCCTGACCAATTTGACTTTAAATGTTTTAGCCATAAATATCTCTTCTCGCTTTTTTTACGCCGTCACTTGTCGCATTTTTTCAATACCTTCTTTGGTCTGAAGCTGCTTCAAACCTGAAAGTGTTGCACGAACGACATTGTGAGGATTACTGGTTCCAATACATTTTGTTAAAATATTTTTTACTCCGACAGACTCAAGCACGGCGCGAACCGCTCCACCGGCGATAACACCGGTTCCGTCGTTTGCTGGCCTTAGCAAAACTTTGCTGGCACCGAATGTTCCAAGAACTTCGTGAGGAATTGTTCCGGCCGATACTTGAACAGTCGTCAGATTCTTACGAGCCTGGCGGCTGGCCTTTCCAATGGCTTCGGGAACTTCGTTGGCTTTTCCTAAACCAACACCCACTGTTCCATTTCCGTTGCCAATGACGACAAGTGCTGAGAACGAGAACCTGCGTCCACCTTTTACGACTTTGGCGACGCGATTAATCACTACGACTCGCTCATCAAATTCTGAATTCTGTTCGGCCATTTATTTGTCTCCTATTAAAATTTCAATCCCGCAGCGCGGGCTGAATCAGCAAGTTCTTTTATTTTCCCGTGGTAACGATAACCATTTCGATCAAAGACCACGTTGCTAATGCTTTTTTCTTTAGCTCTCTTCGCAAGCAGAGCTCCCACTTTTTTCGCGCTCTCTTTATCACTGCAGCCGCCCACTTCTTTTTCAACAGTTGAGCAAGCTACAAGGGTGCGACCCACGGTATCGTCGATCAATTGGGCCGCAATATGAGAAAGACTTTTAAAAATACTCAGACGAGGACGCTCGGTAGTACCCGTAATGTCCTTTCTGATACGCATTTTCTTTTTAAATCGTGAAACGCGTCTTTTAGCTGTTTTGTTACGGTATTTAATGGCCACGTCTTACCTCACTTACTTACTGATTTACCGGCTTTACGTCGGATGTGTTCTGTATCGTACTTCACGCCTTTGCCCTGATAAGGCTCTGGCTCTTTATAACCACGGATTTTCGCAGCAACCAGACCTACGATATTGCGATCGGCGCCCGAAACGATAACCCGAGTATTCTTCTCAACTTTAATTTCAATACCTTGTGGGATATCAAAATCAATCTGATGAGTGTATCCCAAATTCAATTCCAATTTTCGACCTGCCACGTTTGCTTTGTAACCAACGCCATTGATATCGAGGATTTTTGTAAATCCCTTAGTAACACCTTGAACGGCATTACGAATCAGTGCGCGATATAAACCATGGAGGGCTTTAATATTTTTCGCTTCACTATCACGGGTCAAAGTCAATACCCCGGGCTCGATTTTGGGTTTGATCGAGGGATCGAGCTTGTAGCTCAATGTAACTTTTGGACCCTTTACAGTAACTGTATTGCCAGCACCCACTGTGACTTGAACGTCTTTTTCAAAATGGACAGGCATTTTTCCAATACGGGACATTTTCTACCTCACCAAACAGAGCAGATATATTCTCCGCCCACCTGTTGTTGTTTTGCATCGTCACCAGAAAGGACACCTTTGCTTGTTGAAAGCACGGCAACTCCAAATCCAGTTCGCACAGACGGAATCTCGTCCACATTCAAATATTTTCGCAAACCAGGGCGACTCTCTCTCTTGAGATGGCTCAACGCTGGCCTTCCATCTGAATCGTACTTCAGATAAATTCTCATCATTCCCTGACGATCATCTTTAACAACACGAAAATTTTTGATGAGACCGCGCGTTTTAAAAACTTTAACGATCCCGTCTTTAATTTTGCTGTAAGGCACGTCGACTTTGTCGTGTTTCGCCTCAGAGCCGTTGCGAATTCTTGTCAATAAATCAGCGATTGGATCCATCATATAATATTCTTCTCCGTTACCAACTGGCCTTGATTACGCCAGGTAAAAGCCCATTCGATGCTGCTTTTCTGAAGCACAAACGGCACATTGCAAATTTCCTAATAAAAGCACGTGGACGTCCACACAAAGGACATCGATTGTACTTTCTAGTGGAAAATTTTGGTTTGCGTTTGGCTTTCGCCATCAATGTCTTACGGGCCACTCTTCAATCTCCTATTTTCTAAAGGGCATTCCAAATGCCGTCAGTAATGCTTTACTTTCTTCATCGGTCTCAGCAGTCGTACAAATGGTGACGCTCATACCTCGAACCTTTTCAATTTTTTCATAGTTCACTTCAGGGAAAATAATTTGTTCTTTGATACCGCAGGAATAGTTGCCGCGGCCATCGAAACTATTTGAACTCAAGCCTTTAAAATCTCTCACTCGTGGAAGGCCAATGTTAATAAAACGCTCAAGAAAATCAAACATCCTGCTGTGGCGTAAAGTCACAGACGCGCCGATTGGCATTCCTTGACGTAATTTAAAGTTAGAAATGGATTTCTTCGCACGACGAATGACCGGTTTTTGGCCCGCGATCTGTTGAAGCTCAGCAGCCGCGATATCCAAAACTTTGCCATTTTGTGTTGCCTCAGCAATAGAGAGATTGAGAACAATCTTTGAAAGCCTTGGCACCTGCATAGGGCTCTTATACTTAAATTGGCCCATCATTGAAGGTATAATAGTTTTTGTATACTGCTCGCGGAGACTCACTTGGCACCTCGCTCTTTAGCTTTTGTTTTCTTAGCACCGGGAGTCGCCTTAGCTCCTTCACCTCGGCCTCCTTCTCTCATCCAAACTGAAAACCTAACCGGCTTTCCGCTTTTTGCAGAGATAGGAAGAACTTTACATACACGCAGAGGGGCTTCTTTCTCGATAATTCCCCCTTGAGGCTCTTTTTGAGTCGGTTTTGTATGCCGCTTCACCATATTGATTTTCTCAATGACGACAGCATTTTTCTTTTTAACCAGCCGCAAAATTTTACCTGATTTACCTTTGTATTTCCCCGCAATGACTTGAACCATGTCATTTTTTTTGTATGCCGGAAATCCCTGTGTTTCATCTTTCATAAATTCCTACCTCAGCCTCAAATGACTTCTGGAGCCAACGAAATAATTTTAACAAATAAACGCGCTCTCAACTCTCTTGCCACTGGGCCAAAAATACGAGTCCCAATGGGTTCCAAGTTGGCATTGATTAAAACAGCGGAATTATCGTCAAAAGCGATGTAACTTCCATCTGCCCGTTTAACTTTTGATTTAGTACGCACAATTACGGCCTTGTGAATCTCACCCTTTTTAACTTTTGCATTGGGAAGCGCGTCTTTCACGGACACGATAATAACATCACCGATAGATGCGTACCGCCTACTTGATCCGCCCAGAACCTTAATACAATAAACTTCTCGAGCGCCTGAATTGTCTGCGACTTGTAGCCGCGTTTCGTCCTGAATCATCTTATGACCCCGTCGTTATTGTTAAGTCGGCCTTGGTAATTATTTTGGCCAGTTTCCAGCGCTTGGTTTTGCTTATCGGTGCCGTTTCATAAATGAGGACTTTGTCGCCAGTGCTTGCTTCTTCTTTTTCGTCATGAGCTTTAAATACACTCGTACGATTCAAGAACTTTTTATATTTGGGATGCATAACCCGACGGGCAACTTCGACCTTAATGGTCTTAGTCATCTTATCGCTGGTGACGATTCCTACTTTTTCTTTTCTTACGGGACGGATATTTTTTTCGGTCATAAATCTACCTACTCATCTTTTCGTTAATTACAGTTTTCACTCGAGCGACATTCCTTCTGATTTCACGGATTTTAGCCGTGTTCTCAAGGGAGCCAGAAATGTTCTGAAGTATCGTATTAAAGAGTTCTTCAGATAGTTCTTTAACCCGTTTCTTCAGGTCGTCTAGTGTAAACCCTCTCAATTCCTTACCATTCATCGTACTAAATCCTTATCTGATTAATGACGCGCAATAATGCGCGTCTTTACCGGCAACTTATGTGAAGCCAATCTCAAAGCTTCGTCAGCAATCTCAGCCGTGACGCCTTCCATTTCATACAGAATGCGACCTGGCTGAATTACGGCTACCCACTCTTCCACGTTACCTTTTCCGCTACCCATTCGAGTTTCAGCAGCTTTCTTCGTGACAGACTTATCTGGGAAAATTCGAATCCAAATTTTCCCGCCTCGTTTAATGAAACGAGAAACGGCAATTCGAGCTGCCTCAATTTGGCGAGAAGTTATTCTCCCGCACTCAACAGATTGCAAAGCAAAATCTCCGAAAGCTAAATCATTCCCTCGGGTAGCTTTGTTTTTCATGCGGCCTTTATGCCGTTTTCTATACTTTACTTTTTTAGGACTTAGCACGTGTCGCCTCCGTTTGAGTCTGGGCTGTACGTTGTTCTTTCGCTGTCAAAATATCACCTTTATAAACCCAAGCTTTAACGCCGATGAGTCCGTAGGTCGTCATCGCTTCCGCAGTTCCGTAATCAATATCAGCACGCAACGTGTGCAGAGGAACGCTCTTTTCACAATACCATTCACGGCGAGCAATATCGGCCCCGTCAAGCCGGCCAGAAACAGCGACTTTCACACCTTTGACACCCAATCGAATCGCACTCTGAAGTGCTTTTTTCATCGCTCTTCTGAATGAGATACGCTTTTCAAGTTGCATCGCAATGTTTTCAGCAATGAGAGTAGCATCGATTTCAGCTTTTCTTACTTCTTGGATGTTCAAAAAGACTTCATTGAGAGTCAATTTTTGAACTTCCGCTTTCAAAGCGTCGATTCCAGTTCCTTTTTTTCCAATAACGACACCGGGACGAGCCGTCAAAATATTAATTTTGATTTTGCTGGCGGCCCGCTCGATTTCAATTTTACTTACACCGGCATGATTGAGTTTCGCCTTGAGATACTTTCTCAGCTTGAAATCCTCGTGAAGGAGTTTTGCGTAATCCTTCTTGGCATACCAACGGGAGTCCCAAGTTCTGTTGACGCCTACTCTAAATCCTATCGGGTTGACTTTTTGTCCCACTTATTCCTCACCTTTCATTATGGCCTCACCTTTCAAAAAAGGTGTCATCTCTCATCCAAAACCAAGTTAATGTGGCTCGTCTTTTTTCTGATTTCGCTCGCACGACCCATCGCTCGAGGCATGTAGCGCTTCAAAGTCGGACCTTGATCTACAGAAATATGTTTCACATATAGTGTATCAATATCGACTGTCTTTTTCTGATCAGCGTTAGCAACGGCTGATTGAAGAAGTTTTTTCAAAACAGGAGCTGATTTTTTATGCACGAAGCTCAAAATCTGAATGGCTTCGTTCACATCTTTTCCGCGAACCATGTTGGCAACCAAGCGGATCTTTCTTGGAGCCGTACGAGTAAATCTGAGTTTTGCTTTAACTTCCATTTAAGCAGCTCCCCCTTCTTTGGTCGCTTCTTTCGCTTTTTTCTCAGCGGTCGAGTGGCCAAAGAATGTGCGTGTCGGAGCAAACTCACCATATTTGTGACCGATCATGTTC
>Ga0206873_1116_pt1 | contig 26037 bp, 18 predicted proteins | sample Alteio_BWOrgCont_11_FD_152631 | JGI IMG/M metagenome (GOLD analysis project Ga0206873, IMG submission 152631) | Enriched cells from forest soil in Barre Woods Harvard Forest LTER site, Petersham, Massachusetts, United States -... | ecosystem: Environmental > Terrestrial > Soil > Temperate forest >...
ATCGCGATGCGATTCCCAGGTTGGACGCGGAAACAACAGCAGGCAGCCATGCGGATGGCGAGTCAAGGTTACGCGGCCTTCGCATTGCACCAACAAGGCGTCACGGTGCCGGGTCGGAATTGTCATCCGGCCTTTCGCATCGAGAGTCAGTGCTGACGCGCCTTGAAACACAGGAAACCTCTTTGGGGAATGGGAAATTCAAAAAAACAGCGGGATATTTTTTACAGAAATATCCCACTAATAGACACTTTTTTACACTAACTCCCACTTTAGAGTAAGCATTTGTGGCGGTCAAGCGAAATAAACCGAAAAAACACGATTTTTCGCAATGAAGTCAACGACTTAGCTGCGATTGCTAAAGTGCTTGATATTGGAAATATTGCGTAGAATTAATGACTTAGATCGGGAAGTGAATGTTATTGATTAGCAATACACATGGTTTTATGGTGGTGATGCGCTAATTTGAAGCAGTAAATGGGTGGGTAGCGTGTGTTGCCCAGTGTCGCGACTATCAATCTGGCTGGATGCATCCGGGATCGTTAGGTGATAGCACTAATGGAACCCGACTTACTTGATGCTTACCCTTATCGACCGATCTTCAGTCAGCACCAAGATCGATGATGATGTTGAATTTTACCGGAAGTCTTTCATTTTTTACACGGAGCATCCATGCATATCCCCAGCCCAACGACCACCTCAGTTAGCACGACTATTTTAAGATCAACAGAACCAGCCCCGAGCCATAGCCCACCTGAGTCGCAATTATTACAGCGCCTGGCAGCACGGTATTCCACCCCATCGGATCCCAAACAGACAGAAAAAACCGCAATGGTCGCAACCATCGGGCGGGTGAAGGACGCCGAAGGCGAGATGTTTGTTGGCCTTCCCTTACTCGGCGCGTTTTACGCCCGATCTAATCTGCCTCATTCCAGCTGATCGATTCGTAGGTTGGGCTGCGTATCACCAGCCCAACACGCCACGTCAAAATAAACAAATACCGCCAATTATTTACGCCTGAATGTTGGGCTTGTGAAGCGTAGCCCAACCTACATCCTGAAATTAAATTGAAGCAAGCCGATAGGCCGGATTCTGTTACGACAGCATCACTGCTGTTATGACAGCCATTCCTCTAGGCCCTGGATTGCTCCAGGGCTCAAGCTTTCTACCCGCACGCTCCGCGAGCAGCATCAATGCGTGCCTATTTGAAATTGCTCCGGGTGGAGGTTACCGCGTTTCACCGTAACTAAATACGCTCGTCTCTGTGGCCCTGTTCCTCGTCTTATACCTTACAGCTTTCGACGGACGGCCGTTAACCGTCACCCTGCTCTATGGAGTCCGGACCTTCCTCCCGCCTTATGCAATTTGCAAGCAAATCGATAAGACCAGCGGCTGTCTGGCTTGCTTCGGGCTGGATTTTAACTCAATTGCACTGCAAGCGGGCTCCAAATCGGCTGCGAATTTGGCCGTATCTTCTGTAGTTTTCTGTAATTTTCTGATAGGGTATCGTCTTTTCCTCGCAAGCCTTCCTCCAGTCATGTCAAATTCAACCAGCTCCCCTACCCTTACCCGCTCAGGCGGCCAGTTAATTGTCGATGCATTGCAGATTCACGGCGTAGACACGATATTCGGCGTGCCCGGTGAAAGTTATCTGCCGGTTCTGGATGCCTTGCATGAGCATAAAAACAATCCCGGCAATATCAAAGCGCCGATCCGTTTCATCATTAATCGTCAGGAAGGTGGCTCAGCCTACATGGCGGAAGCGTATGGCAAACTCACCGGCAAACCCGGCATCTGTTTTGTCACGCGCGGACCGGGCGCAACCAATGCGTCGATCGGCGTGCACACTGCTTATCAGGATTCAACACCGATGATTCTATTCATCGGTCAGGTCGGCAATGATTTTGTAGAACGGGAAGCGTTTCAGGAAATCGATTACCGTCGAATGTACGGACAAATGGCAAAATGGGTAGCACAGATAGATCGCGCTGATCGCGTGCATGAGTATGTCGCGCGCGCTTTTCAGGTCGCCACCAGCGGACGCCCGGGCCCGGTTGTGCTGGCACTGCCTGAAGACATGCTGTCGCAACATGTCGCATTGGCCAACATTCCGGCCATGCGCCATTACAGTGCCGTTCAGGCCTCAGCCAGCCAGGCGCAAATCGAAGAACTCAGCGCACGTCTGGCAAAAGCTAAACGCCCGGTAGTCATATTGGGTGGCGGTGGCTGGAATACGGCAGCCTGCAATCATATTCAACGCTTTGCCGAAATACAGAATCTGCCGGTCGCCTGCGCGTTCCGCTTCCAGGATTTATTCGACAATCAGCATGCGAATTACATCGGCGACGTTGGGATCGGCATCAATCCCAAGCTGGCCGAGCGTATAAAGCAATCCGATCTGGTGATCGCAATCGGCCCGCGTCTGGGTGAAATGACTACCGGTGGCTACAGTATTTTGGAAGCGCCGGTTCCCAAGCAAAGTCTGATTCACATCCATACCGATGCGTTGGAGCTGGGCCGGGTCTATCAGGCCGATATGCTGATCAACAGCGGCATGCCGCAAATCGCTGCAAGCCTGGCTGCGCTGCCCGTTCTTGGCAACTGGCAGGCCAATGTGGAACAGGCGCGTGCTGAATACATCGCCAACCAAACCGAAGCACCGATTTTTAAAGACGGCAAGCAGCCTCTCAATTTATGGCAGGTGGTGCAGGATCTGCGCGCAGCGGTACCGGCCGACACCATCATCACCAACGGTGCGGGAAATCACACCACCTGGGCGCATCGCTACTATCGCTATGGACAGATGCGTACCCAGCTGGCACCGACTTCCGGCGCGATGGGTTATAGCGTGCCATCCGGCGTTGCCGCCAAAATAGTTCATCCGGAACGCACCGTGATTACGTTTGCCGGTGATGGTGAATTTATGATGAACGGACAGGAACTGGCTACGGCTGCGCAGTACGGTGCGGGAGTGGTGGTACTGCTGTTTAATAACGGCATGTACGGCACGATACGCATGCATCAGGAACGCGAATTCCCGAATCGCCAGGTTGGCACCGAATTGCACAATCCTGATTTCGCTGCGCTGGCGCGTGCTTATGGCGGATCAGGTGAAGTGGTAACGCAAACAGCGGAATTTGCCCCGGCATTGCAACGTGCTTTGGCATTTAGCCGCGACAAAAAATTGCCGGCCTTGATTGAATTACGTTACGACGGCAATTTGATTACGCCGGGTGCTACGCTGGAAGCTATCCGCAATGTGGCGCTAGGTAGCAAATAGATTTTCAGGTATCAAACCAAATTCATCGCGCAATATCGTTGCGCGATTTTCAGGCGTGACACTGTATTTTTCCTGCTGACCGTTGCTGATAATTTTCAGGCTATTACTAAACAGGATTTTGCGACCGGTAGCAGTGCAAATCACCACCAGCAATTTTCTGACAAAGATCGAATCATGATGGGTGGAGTTGTAGTAATTGGCAGGGATAAAATCAACCCAGATCTGCGGCGATAAATTAAATGAGTACTGCGGCTCCCATACACCCTGGATGCAGGTTTTCAATACCATTTCCTGTTCAGCGTTGACACTTAACATAAACAGCTCGCCATCCTGATTGACTTCTGTACCGGTTGGATGCAGCCGTATTGGAGCGCGGATACCGTAGCCGCCGTAACCGCAATCACACAGCCATTGCTCCGCACCGAATGTGACGATAATCGCCATGTGTGTTTTGGGTTTTTTCGGGCCATGCGCCAACGGTCTGGCTGCCACAAAAAAATACGGGATGTGCAATGCATCCAGCGCCATCGCAAACAGGCCGTTCACCTCATAACAATATCCGCCGCGCTGACGCTCCAGTATTTTTTCGACGATGGCGTTGTGGTCCAGCGAGATAATTTTTCCGGCCTGCACGTCCAGATTTTCAAACGGCACGTTCATCAATTGACCGCGCATCATTGCAGCGACCGTGTCCAGATCGGCTTTGGCGTCCCCGTGAAATTGAATACGTCTGAAATACTGCTCTAGTGTGAATGTGGGCATAGGTTGAACTTGATTAGATCCAATTATTTAGATTCACTTATTTTGCTTCACTTATTTTGCTTCAATTATTTTCAATCCACGTCGATAGTCGCTATCATGCTGTTTTCGCCTTCCCTGGCCAGTAACCGATTACTAACCTTCTACACAGACTAATTCATGTCCCCTCACTTTTCAATCAAATCCCATGCCAGATTGTTTGCCCATGTCGCATTTGCCGCCACTTTTGCCGTCATGCTATTGAGCAGTCCGGATAGCATTGCGCAAACGTTGCCAGTAGCTGTCACTGAAGCCGATACGATACAAAACTCGGTCCAGACTCTGATTAACGACCATCGCAAGATTTTGTCTTTGCAGGTTTATAGCAGCGCCACCACCACTACGCCGCAGCAGCATCAGCAAGCAGTGCGCGTCGGCGAATATCTGTTTGTGGAAGATCAACATATTTCGGCCGGCATCATAGCCCGGTTGCTGGCGCATGGCGCGCAAGCGGAAATCGATGATTTTTTGGCTGCATTAGCTAATCCCACATTAAAAGATGCCGATTTGTTTACAGTGCGCAGCATCGTAACCGAGGTTGCCAAAAAGGCTGTGCTGAATCCGCAACAAGCCAGACAGCTACGCGGCGTATTAAAAAATCTCGCTGCTGCACATAATAAATATGGACAGGAACTGGATAGTGCGTTAAGTCAGAAAGTCATCGCGCAAACCAAACCAGAACGTCCGGCGTGGGCTGCGTACATTGCCGAAGTGGAGCAGCAATATCCCGCTGCGCAAGTATTGGCATCATTGGGCAGCGCCCTGCCGACCGTCGAGCAGCAGGCTACGCCGTCCGACAAATCCGCGGAAATCGTCGCGCAAACCCGGGCCACTGAAATGCAGGGATTGCAGCTGGAAAAAGGCAGCGTGCTGCTGACGTTTGATGACGGGCCGCACCCGATCTACACCAGAGAAATTTTGGCGATTCTGGCCCGCTACAAGGTCAAGGCGATTTTCTTTCAGCTCGGCGAGAATCTGGGTACGGTGACTGATGGACACGCGGAGTTGACGCGCAATGAAGACATCGAAAAGGAAATTTTGAGCGCCGGTCACGCAATTGGCAATCACAGTTTTAGCCATCCATTCTTGCCCAAGCTGGATCAGGAACAGGTACAGCAGGAAATTGACAAGACTCAGGCCCTGCTTGACCTGGTGATTACCGACGACACGCATCGCACCCATATGTTTCGCGCTCCGTATGGCGCGCGCAATGCCATGGTTTTTGGTGAAATCGGCGAGCGCGGTTTGCATTCAGTGTTGTGGAATATCGATTCGCTGGACTGGTCCGATCCGGTACCGGAATCTATCGTGCATCGCATTTTGCAGGAGTTGGAACACTCCGGACGCGGGATTATTCTGATGCACGATATTCACCCGAAAACCGTGATCGCCTTACCGATGCTGCTCGATGAACTGATCAAGCGCGGTTATCATTTTGTGCAGTGGGATGGAGGGAATCTGGTGGCGACGGTGCGGGATACGACTGAAACGACTCCGACTTCCACACCAGTCGCACCGACTGCGCCGTAAATAGAGTTCGTAGGTTGGGCTACGTTTTACCAGCCCAACATTCCGCGCCGAAACGACAACTAAAATAATTCAAAGAACGTTGGGCTGATGAAGCGTAGCCCAACCTACGAATGAATATAGGACAAATTAATCCTGTTCCATTTCAGGCGAAAATTGCAGCTGGTGCAAGTGGGCATACGTACCGTTTTTTTGTATCAGTTCGGCGTGTGTGCCCATCTCTACCACTTCACCATTACTCATCACCACAATGCGGTCAGCACCTTCTATCGTCGATAAACGATGCGCAATAACCAGCGTAGTCCTGCCTTGCATCAGGCTATCCAGCGCCTGTTGCACCGCACGTTCGGATTCGGTGTCCAATGCGGAGGTCGCTTCATCCAAAATCAGAATAGGCGCATTTTTATAAATGGCCCGCGCAATTGCCATACGCTGACGCTGACCACCGGATAGCCTTGAACCGTTGTCACCGATTTCGGTTTGCAATCCGCGCGGCATATTTTCAACCACATCAGTCAGATTCGCCGCCTTGACTGCCGCTTCAATCCGCGCTGCATCAGGGTGATCATCACCGTACGCAATATTGGCGGCAATAGTGTCATCAAACAGCACAACGTTCTGTCCAACCATGGCGATCTGCTCACGCAGGCTGGTCAGGGACAGTTCGGCGATATCTTGCCCGTCCAAGATGATAGCTCCGGAAGTCGGCGAATAAAAACGCGGCACCAGATTGACCAGCGAAGTTTTTCCACCGCCCGACATCCCGACCAGCGCCACGGTTTCACCCGCTTTGACCGTAAAGTTGATGCCTTTCAGGATTTTCTGTTCGTGACCGGTATAACTGAATTCAATATTCTTAAACTCCAGATCGCCATTGGCACGTTGCTTCAGATCTTTACCGCTGGCCGGTTCGGCAGGAAGATCGATCAAATTAAATATTGATTCCGACGCGATCAAGCCACGCTGCAACGGGCCATTCAAATCGGATAGACGCTTTAACGGCGACAACAGCAACAGCATACCGGTAATGTAGGCGACGAAGTCACCCGCCGTAAACTGATGGGAATGAAACGGCAATAACGAAGGGCGCATCGCCACAATAATCACCAATGAAACCGCCAGCGCTGCCACCATTTGCGTAACCGGCGTAGCAAACCCCGAAGCGACCGTGACGCGCTGCGCATAGCCGCGAAATTTTTCGCTTTTGGCATGGAAGCGGCTCTGCTCATATTTTTGCGCGCCGAAAATACGAATCACCTGACTGGCCCGGGTCGCTTCTTCCACCACCTGAGTCAGTTCGTTATTGAGTTGCTGCTGATGTTGATTTAAAAAACGCAGGCGCTTGCTGGTAAGACGCACAACATACGCCATGGTGGGAACGACGAACAGCGTCAATATCGTCAGTTGCCAGTTTTTATAGATTAAAAAAATCAGCACCGCGAGTATCGTGACGGAATCGCGCACCAACGTGTTGATCGATATTTTTACCATATCAACCACCTGCTGTACTTCGTACATGATGGTATTGATTAAACGACCGCTGGATTCGTTATGATAAAAACTGATAGACACATCCAGCGTGCGCTGGAACATTCTTGCGCGCAAATCGCTGAGCAATTTATTCGCAACCCAGAACATATAATATTGATTGCAAAAAGTAAAAATGCCACGAAAGACAAATATCCCGATTATCCCCAACGGCACCTGCCATATAGGCATAGTCCGGCTCTCCGAAAATCCGCTGTCAGTCAATACTTTTAAGAGCTGCGGAAACATCGGTTCAGTAAGGGCGGCGCCTATCATGCCAACCAATGCCATCAGCAGGCGATTTCGATAAGGCTTTACAGCATCCTTAAGTCGAATGTAGTAAGGATTAATCTTCATAACGGTTTGTCTTCCTCGATTTTTTAGCGCGACTTTTAGCCGTACACCACCGCCACCTGACGCGGCGAAAACATGTCGACTAATTTTTGTTGTAATTCATCATCCGGGTTCACACGCCACTCATCCGAGAAGCGCAATTCCGCGCTCGCCGTGGCGCTTTGATAATGCACCAGCAATGGACATCCCTGAACATTCAAATGCGGATCCAGCGCGGTTTGCAGCTGTTTCACATCCAGTGTGCTGCTGACTTCAATGCGCAAGGCCTGCGCGAACTGAATCCGTGCCTGGGCGATATCCATGACTTTTTCCGCAGTGACCCGTAATCCGCCATTAAAACGATCTTCCGATACCTTGCCTTGCACCGCCAGGAATTCATCTTCTTTAAAATATTGTTTGAACTGATCGGCCAACTCGGCGTAGACGGTTACTTCCTGCGTCGCGGTGCTATCGTCGAGCGTAACGATCAATATCCTGCCGCGCTGGGTCATTTGCGTGCGTATGCCGGAAATCACTCCCGCCATCAGACGCGGATCACGCGACGTTTCCAGTTTCGATAATGGTGTGCGAATAAATTTTCGCACCTCGGGCGCGTAGATAGAAAACAAATGGCCGGACAAATAAAATCCCAATGCCACTTTTTCTTCGCCGAGTTTTCTTTTTTCGGTCCAGGCAGGGACCTTGATGTAATCGGGCGATCCGGACATCACCGCATCATCGTCAAACAGGCTCACCTGATTACGCGCCGCTTCCGCCTGCTCGGCGCATTCAATCGCCAAGCCGACGCTGGCCAGCAGGATGCCGCGATCGACATTAAAACTGTCGAAGGCGCCGGCACGAATTAACGATTCGATGGTACGTCGGTTCACTTGACGCTTGTCAACGCGTTTCGTGAAATCAAACAGGTCGACAAATGGACCGTCCTTACGTGCCGCGACAATATTTTCTATCGCATTTTGTCCCGAACCTTTTACCGCCCCCAGACCGTAACGGATTTTATTGGCAGGCTTGGTTGGGTCGTTAGGGTTACCAACCGGAGTAAACCGATAGTCGGAATGATTGATATCCGGCGGCAGCAAGGTCAGGTTGCAGACATCGATGGCATCTTCAACCAGAATTTTTACCTTGTCGGTATCATCCATCGCCAGCGACAAGTTGGCCGCCATAAACGCAGCCGGGTGATGGGCTTTCAGATACGCAGTGTGGTACGCCAGCAAGGCATACGCCGCGGCATGGGATTTATTAAATCCGTAGCCGGCGAATTTTTCCATCAAGTCGAAAATCTCGTCGGCCTTTTGCTCGGTCAAGCCGTCTTTGGCGGCACCGTTACGGAAAATCTGGCGGTGCTCGGCCATCTCTTCGGCCTTCTTCTTACCCATCGCGCGGCGCAGCAAATCCGCACCGCCGAGCGAGTAGCCACCCACCACCTGCGCCATCTGCATCACCTGCTCCTGATACACCATGATGCCGTAAGTCTCGGACAAAATGCCCTCGGTACGCGGATCGGGATAATCAAACCGTTCGCCGTGCTTACGTTTGCAGAAGTCGGGGATCAGATCCATAGGACCAGGTCGGTACAACGCAACCAGCGCAATAATGTCTTCGAAACGGTCGGGACGCGCATCTTTCAACATGCCTTGCATGCCGCGACTTTCCAGCTGGAATACGGCGACCGTCTTGGCTTTGGTGAGTAAGGTGTACGACGCCTTATCGTTGAGCGGCAGCGTCTCCAGATTAAAGTCGGCCATGGCCGGGTCCAGCATTTTGATATACCGGACCGCCCAGTCCAAAATGGTCAGCGTGGTCAAACCCAAAAAGTCGAACTTGACCAGACCGACCGCTTCCACGTCGTCTTTATCGTATTGCGAGACCACACCGGCGTCGCCGCCTTGCGTGTATAGCGGACAGAAGTCAGTCAGCTTGCCCGGTGCGATCAACACGCCACCGGCATGCATACCGATATTACGGGTGATACCTTCCACCTGCTGCGCAAGATCCAGCAACTGCCGCACTTCGTCTTCATTTTCCTGACGCTCGGCCAACTGCGGTTCTTCTTTAATCGCTTCGGCGATCGTGACCTGCTTGCCCGGTTTAAACGGAATCAGTTTGGATATGCCGTCGCAAAAGTTATAACCGAAATCCAGCACGCGGCCCACATCGCGGATCGCGCCTTTGGCGGCCATGGTACCGAACGTGGCAATCTGCGATACCGCTTCTTTGCCGTACAAATCTTTGACGTGCTGGATGACGCGGTCACGTCCTTCCTGACAGAAGTCGATATCAAAGTCGGGCATCGATACCCGTTCAGGATTTAAGAAACGCTCGAACAGCAGATTGTAGGCGAGCGGATCGAGATCGGTAATTTTTAGCGAATACGCCACCAGTGAACCTGCACCGGAACCACGACCCGGTCCAACCGGCACGCCGTTTTGTTTGGCCCACAAAATAAATTCCGCCACGATCAGAAAGTAGCCGGGGAATCCCATTTTAATGATGGTGTCGGTTTCGAATTTAAGACGCGCTTCATAACGCGGCATCTGTTCTGCGCGTTTCGCCGGATCGGGATACAGCAGCACCATACGTTGCTGCAATCCGGCCTGCGCTTCTGACACCAGAAATTCATCCAGCGTGACGCCTTCAGGAGTCGGAAACAATGGCAGTTTCGGCTTGCCTAATTCCAGTATCAGATTGCAGCGCTTGGCGATTTCTACCGAGTTTTCCAATGCGCCTGGCAGGTCGGCAAACAGCTCCCGCATTTCGGCCTGATTTTTAAAATAGTGGTCTTCGTTAAACCGTTTGACGCGCCGGCCGTTCGCCAAAATCTCGCCTTCCGCGATACAGGTCCGCGCTTCGTGCGCAATAAATTCAGTCGCATCGATAAACTGCACCGGATGCGTTGCCACCACCGGCAACTGCAATTCCGCTGCCAGCGCCACGGCCTGCCGTACATGCGCGGCCATATTCGGTTGATTGGCGCGTTGAATTTCTATATAAAAATGATCTGGGAAAACGCTGGCCCAATGTGTGGCGCAGCGCCGTGCCGCATCCAGATTACCATTATCTATCGCGATACCGACATCGCCGAAATGCGCGCCGGATAAGGCGATCAAACCGCCGGGCGGTAAAGCGGATAACCATTCAGGGCGAATTTCAGCGCGCCCCAAATGCTGATTGGTCAGCCACGACTGGCTGAGCAGTTCGCACAGTTGCAGATAGCCGGTGTGATTTTTGACGAACAACATCAGGCGGCTAGGCTTGTCACGTTGGCTGTCATTGGTAATCCACACGTCACAACCAACCACGGGCTTTACGCCTTTGCTGCGTGCTTCTTTATAAAACTTGACCATTCCGAATAAATTGGAGAGATCGGTAATCGCTAAAGCAGGTTGTTGATCTTGAACGGCGGCTTTGATTGCATCATCGATTCGAACCAGTCCATCGACGATGGAGTATTCGGAATGCAGGCGTAGGTGTATAAAATGCGGTGTTGTCATAGGCCGCTATTTTACATGAGGGGCTAGCGAATCCTTAACGATTCCTGCAAGATTTCGGAATAAAGCGCAATGCGTTTATAATGCTGCCTAATCAAAGACTTATCCTCAGTCATTCCCGAATTTTTAATACCTAATCCCTGATCGCCATTATGCAGTCCAGCACGCCCTCATCATCTCCGCAGTACGTCAACATCTCGGCTTATAAATTTATTACGTTTGACGACACTGCAGAAAAACGTCCCGAGTATTTAGCAATATGCAAACAGCTCAATTTAAAGGGCACGATATTGCTAACACCGGAAGGCATAAATTTATTTTTAGCCGGTCTGCGTCACGAAATTGACGGCTTTATGGACTGGCTGCATACTGACCCGCGCTTCGCCGACGTGGTTGCCAAAGAGAGTTTGTCGGACATGCAGCCCTTCACCAAGCTGCTGGTAAAACTGAAGGCCGAAACCATCACCATGAGGATGCCGTTGATTCGTCCCGAAGATGGTCGCGCGCCGTTTGTGAACCCGCCGACGTTAAAGCGCTGGCTGGATCAGGGACATGATGATAACGGTCGTCCGATAGTGATGGTCGATACGCGCAACGCGTTTGAAGTGGATGTCGGCAGTTTTGATAATACGGTCGATTTCCGGATTAATAAGTTTACGGAATTTCCTGAAGTGATCGCTGCGAATAAAGAATCGTTGAACGATAAAACCGTGGTCACGTTTTGCACCGGCGGGATACGCTGTGAAAAGGCGGCGATCCATATGCAGAATGTCGGCTATGAGCACGTGTATCAGCTTGAAGGCGGGATATTGAAATACTTTGAAGAAGTCGGCGGAGCGCATTATCACGGCGACTGTTTTGTGTTTGATTATCGCACTGCGCTGAATCCGCAATTGGAAGCGACTGATACTGAACAGTGTTATGCGTGTCGGGCTATTGTCACGCCGCGTGAACAGTTATCGCCGTATTACATAGTTGGGAAGTCTTGTCCGCATTGTAAAAAGCTGTGTCGCGAAATTAACTCGTAGGTTGGGCTACGCCTCATCAGCCCAACACTCCACGCTAAAAATAAGCACCTTTATTTATTTGAAGTTGGGTGTTGGGCTGATAAAACGTAGCCCGACCTACGGCCTGCAAATAATTTCGGTTTATATTATTTTGAGGTTGAGTGTTGGGCTGATGAGGCGTAGCCCAACCTACCAACGTAGCCCAACCTACAAGCATAGTCCAACCTACAAGCGCAGCCCAACTTACGGTTTAGAACTACCACCCAGCAAAGCGGCACGCTTCACTGTTTTAACGCTGCCAGTTTTTGACACCGCAGGCTTTTCTGTCTGAACAGTCGCACTAGGCTGATACGGCTGCAAAAACCACGGATCAATTTTCGGTGCCGATGAATAGGATTTTGAAGTAGTTCTGCGATTGTGTTTTTCGTCCGATGAAATTTTTGCACCACGCGCTTCTCGCGAACCATGCACACCTTCCGGTTTGGTCGCAACAAAACCCGCCAGATGCACACGCACGATTTTCTGTTTGATCAGCTTTTCAATATCCGCTAAAAACCGGTCATCTTTTTCCGTGAACAGAGAGATCGCATCACCTTTGGCGCCGGCGCGACCGGTACGACCGATACGATGCACATAATCTTCCGCGTTATACGGCAGATCGAAATTGATCACACAGGGCAGTTCGGCAATATCTAAGCCGCGTGCCGCCACATCGGTTGCAACCAACACTTCAATTTCACCGCGCTTGAACGACTCCAACGCCGCCATACGTTCCTGCTGGGTTTTATCGCCATGGATCGCCGCAGCTTTAACACCGGTTTTAACCAGATGCACGGCCAGGCGCGAGGTGCCGATTTTGGTATTCGAAAACACGATTACCTGTTTCAGATTGCGTTCGCGAATAATAAAACTGACCGCATCGCGTTTTTCTTCTTCCGCAACAGGATATAAAATCTGCGTGACATTTTCTGCCGTGGCATTGCTGCGCGCGACTTCAATCGTTAATGGATTGCGTAAAAAAGTCGCTGCAAGTTTTTTGATTTCCTGCGAAAACGTCGCGGAAAACATCAGGCTTTGTCTATCTTTGGGCAGCAGATTAATGATGCGCTGCAGATCGGGCAAAAAGCCCATGTCCAACATGCGATCCGCCTCATCCATCACCAGAATTTGCACCTGGCTTAAATTAATCGTTTTTTGCTGTACGTGATCGAGCAAGCGTCCCGGAGTGGCGATCACGATTTCGATACCTGAACGCAGACTGGCCGTCTGCGGTGCGATATCAACACCGCCAAACACCACAATGCTGCGCAGCGGTGTGTATTTGGAATAAGCTTTGACGTTATCCGCCACCTGATCGGCCAGTTCGCGGGTCGGTGTCAGGATCAAGGCGCGTACCGGATGCCGTGCGGGCGACGCACTGGCGTTGGCATGCGCCAGCAATAACTGAATGATGGGCAAAGAAAAACCGGCAGTTTTGCCGGTTCCGGTTTGCGCTGCGCCCATTACGTCACGACCGGCCAATACGACGGGAATCGCGGCTGCCTGTATCGGAGTGGGATGGACGTAACCTTGATCGGTCAAGGCGCGCAGAATATCATCGGACAAACCGAAATCTGCGAAGCGTACTGTTTCAGCTACTTCGGAGTCTGGTGATTGAGGAGCACTGCTAGCTTGCGTTGACATGGCAACGTCACTAGGGAGGTCAAACTGAGATTCAAACTTGGTCATGGTATTCGGTAGGCCTTCCGCGATGGGAGACGGAAAGTAATGGAAGGCGGAAAGGCCAGAGTATATTACAAATCAATGGCTTATAGCAATTAAGCACGCACAAATAACCAGATCGTTAATGTAACGCCAACTAATACGACAAAGCCGCGCAGCACTTTCTCCGGTAAATAATGAATTAACCACGAACCCGCAATGCCGCCGACCACGCCGCCTAATCCCAACGCAATCACTGCGGCCCAATTCACCTGCGGCGAAAATGCAAAAATGGCGACGGCGGAAGCGTTCATCGTCATCGCCAGCGCATTTTTGGTTGCCGCTGCGACGCGGACCTTTTGTCCTGCAACTGTCAGCGCCGCCAACATTAAGAAGCCGATGCCGCCGCCGAAATAGCCACCGTAAATGGCGATCAATCCCTGGATCGCCAAAATCGCCGTATTCGATAGGTGTGATTTGGTTGAGTCCGGGTCCGGCTTAAAGACAAAACTACCCCAGGCAAATGCAACCGTAGCGAACAACACCAGCCACGGCACCAAATTACTGAAAATACTGACCGGAGTAGAGAGCAGCAACAAGGCGCCCAGCACGCCACCGATCAGACTAATGATGAATAAACCACGAAACTTAACCCCGCCGACACCGCTGACCAGCTGGCGTCCCGATACTGCAGTGGCAATCTGACTCGGGAACAGGGCTATCGTTGAGCTCATATTGGCGGCCAGCGGATTTAATCCTGCCAGCAGTAACGCGGGAAAGGTAATGAATGAACCCCCACCGGCCAACGCATTTTGCATGCCCGCGTACAGACCGGCTATGGCAATAAGAATAAGAACGTGCAGAGGCTGGTTGGCAATCGTCATCACTATGGGCGCAAGAAAATTAAAAACCCCGCCATTCTATATTGAAATTGAATCGACCCTGATTGATACAGTTTTGATTCATAACGGCTTTTCCAATTAGTTTCCATTGTGAAATATGCGATTTGGCACTATTCTTCACATCACACTCGCTGTTATATCGACTTGCAGACAAACATTGGGCGGCCGCCACATGAGCGTTCGATTATGCGCATTGACCAGAGACCTCGTCGCGGTTAACCAGCCGCTGAAGTGGGACGTGTTTTCCGAAAAAGGCCAACTGCTGCTGCACAAGGGTTATGTCATTCATACCGAAACGCAGTTGGAAAATTTGCTGGATCGTGGCATGTATGCCGATGCAAACGAAATCGAAAAATTAAAAATAGACAGCAAACCGGCCGAGTTTGATCCCTTTCTGGTGTGGGACGGATTAAAAGCACTCACCTACAAAAATAACCTGGCCTTCATACGCGGCAAACCCGCCGACATCCTGACCGGACTGGATCAGAAAATTGGCGGCATCAACGCGCTGCTGCAAAAAAATCAAACCATCGCCCTGTTTGAACTGATGCAAATGGACGTGACCAACTACGTTGCGGCGCATAACCTGCAAACCGCCGTTCTGGTGGCGATACTCGCAAAAAAAATGAACTGGGATCAAGCCAGCATCGATACCTTGTGTCGCGCCGCTGCGACCATGAATATCGCGATGCTGGAATTACAGTCGATACTGACTGCGCAAAAAGATCCGGTATCCATGTCGCAGCGCGAAGAAATACGCTCGCATGGTTATCGCGGCAGAGCCATATTGGAAGAAATGGACGTGACCAATCAAGACTGGTTGCGCGCCGTCGAAGGACATCACCCCGATTATTTGGCGACGGGGAACGATGCGTCGGAGATGGCCAGCATTATTCACCATGCCGATGTCTATCTGGCGAAAATTTCACCGCGTTCATTCCGTCAGGGCAAACCACCGAATGTCGCAGCAAAAGAAATGTTGCAGGAAAAAGGCATGAGCCAGGTTCTGGCCGGTGTCATCATTAAAGAGATCGGCATCTATCCGCCTGGCTGTTATGTGAAGCTGGCAAATGGCGAAATTGCCATCGTCACGCAACGCGGCGAGCAGGTGCATACGCCGGCGGTGTTCAGCCTGCTCAATCCCAATGGAATGCCGCTGGGCGAACCGGTGCCGCGCGACACGGCGTCGGCCAATTTTGCCGTTGCCGCCATCGTCCCCAGAAACAAGGTGATGGTCACCGTGAACCGCTCGAAATTATTTAACAGAAAAAAATATTCAGGTTATGGCTGATCACGGCCCAAGGGGGTTGACAGGGGTGGATGCCGTTCAGCCGGCAGTCTTGCCGCATCATTCAGGCCGAGAAAATTGTAGAGATGGAAGCGCCAGATTCCCACGTACTCATGGAGCGCTGCGTCGGTCAGCATCAAGTTATATGACGAAGGTAACCAGCTATTGGGTATGGCAATATAATCCGCAGGGCTCGGTTTTGCGGCGATGCCAAAATAAGAAAAATACAGCAGACCGCGTTGCATCTGTATGCCTCCCGTAACCAGTACCACCGTGTCTTTGGCGTTGAAATTATCGTGCTTTAAAAGGTCAGAGATGAATAGCGCATTTTGCCAGGTATTTCTGCTCGTGCGCTCCAGTACCTGGTCGACTTTTGGCACACCTAATTTCTGTAGCAGCGCGCCGTAGATAACGGCTTCTGTAATCCCGTTTCGTAGCGGATCACCGCCGCTGACATACACGGTGCACTGCTGACCGGTTGTTTTGCATTCTGAGTAAACCTGCGCGGCTTTGATGATACGTGCATAAGAAAAAATTCCCGCGACCACCAGATTATGGTCGGCGATTTTTTCTGTGCCGGCGCCCAATAAAACAATGGCATTTCTGGCAGTCCATTGATAAGGTTCTTCGTTGATATAGGCGGCCTGAAGTTTGTTTAATAATTGTTTGCCCGGGAAACCGTAGCCGGTACAAAATAAAATCAGAGCAACGAGTACAAGCAGAGCGGCACTGATTTTTATTTTCTTAACTAAGTAGGTAATCGCTGCAAAAAACAGCATTAGGCAAATAACGGAGATAGTCATAATTTTCGATAGCACAAAGAATAGAGTTTAAATAAATATTCCATAAAAAAATAGGAAAGATGATGAATAAATTGGCGCCAGACTTAACAATGCCATCCACCGCGTCGTCATTCTTAGACTGTTTTAAGACTACTGCCGATGCGGGATTTCGCGGAGTTGAAGTTTTTCTGGCGGCGAATTTGATACCGTTGAAATTGCAGAACGGTTGGGGCGCAAGGATTTTGCGCTTTTCCGATGCACGCTCCAAATAAGTTCCCAATAAGTTTCCAGCCTGGGATTCTGTAGTCTGATATGAACACAATCATGAACATACAAACCTCACAGCAATTTTTAATGAGTCTGTTCGACAGTGCAATTCTGTCGGTTAGCGCCAACAAATGTTTGCCGGCGTTTTTGCCGACACCGCCGGAGAACGGCCGCACCCTGATCATCGGCGCCGGCAAAGGTGCTGCAGAGATGGCTAAAACCATCGAAGATCACTGGCCAACGCCATTGTCGGGATTGGTCGTTACGCGCTATGACCATGGCGTGGAATGCCGGCACATAGACGTGGTCGAAGCGGCACACCCGATACCCGATGTGGCAGGTCGCAACGCAGCCCGGCGCATGCTGAACATGGTGCAGGGACTAACCGAAGACGATTTGGTGATCTGCGTGATTTCCGGAGGCGGTTCTGCACTGCTGGCATTGCCGGCCGAAGGCATTACGCTGGAACAAAAACAGGCGATTAATAAAACCTTGTTACAGTGCGGCGCATCCATTTCCGAAATCAATTGCGTGCGCAAGCATTTATCCGCGATCAAAGGCGGCCGACTGGCTTTGGCCTGTGCGCCCGCGCGTCTGGTGACCTTACTGATTTCTGACGTACCGGGCGATGACCCGAGCGTGATTGCCAGCGGCCCTACTCTGCCGGACCCCACCACCTGCGAGCAGGCGCTGGCGATATTGCGCAAATATGAAATCGGACTACCGGCAAATATTGTGCATTACCTTGAGTCAGGGACGCATGAAACACCCAAGGCAACTGATCCGCGCTTTGATAAAAATGAGCACTACCTCATCGCCACTCCGCAGGATGCGCTGGAAGCGGCGGCCGCTACTGCCCGCGCTGCCGGTGTCACGCCTTATATTTTGTCGGACTGCATCGAGGGTGAAGCGAAGGACATCGGTCTGATGCATGCGGCGATTGCACTGCAGGTTGCCAGGCGCAATCAACCGTTTATCAGACCGTGCGTAGTGTTATCAGGTGGAGAAACCACCGTGACGGTGAAGGGCAATGGCCGCGGCGGGCGCAACGTCGAGTTTTTGCTCAGTCTGGCGATTGCGCTGGGTGGCCATCCGGATATCCACGCCATAGCCTGCGATACCGACGGCATAGACGGCACTGAAGACAATGCCGGTGCGCTGTATTCGCCCGATACGCTGGCGCGTGCCGAAGCGCAGCAACTGCGCGCCCGCGCCATGCTCGACAACAATGACGGCTACAGTTTTTTTCTTGCGCTGGGAGATTTGGTAGTCACCGGTCCGACAAGGACCAACGTGAATGACTTTCGGGCGATTTTGATTTTGTGATGAGCAAATCTGGCAGATTGGCAGATTGGACCTGCGTCGTAGGTTGGGCTGTAATTCGTAGATTGGGCTGCAATTCGTTGGTTGACCTGTAATTCGTAGGTTGGGCTGCGCTTTATCAGCCCAACACTCAACCTCACATAAATTGAGGATGTTTGATTATTTTGGGGTGAAGTGTTGGGCTGATAAAGCGCAGCCCAACCTACAATCAGCAGCCCAAATTACAATCCACAGCCCAAATTACAATCCACAGCCCCAATTACAACCCGCAGCCCAAATTACAACCCGAGCCAAATCTAAATTAAATTAGAAGCGATATCCAATGGCCAGGAAGGTCACAAACGGATTGATTTTGATCGTGGTCGTGCTGGAAACCGGACCGATGTTTGATTCAGTGGTCAAATCAGCCGTTGTCTTTAAATGGAGATAAGAAACCGACAAACTTGCATACCATTGTTTGGTAATGGCATAGCTGCCACCTACATTCAATACCGGTGCCCATGAACTGTTTAAGCTGGCGCTGGTGCCGGCACCCTGAACTGCACCCTGGCTCATTTGCGCCAACAAACCATCAACGCTGGCCTGGAAATTCGACGTCAAAGAAATGTCTTTGTAGCTGACGTGCGAAACACCAAAACCGACAAACGGACGGAATTCCGCGTTGGCATCGTTGAAGAAATATTTAGCCAGTACGGTAGGCGCCCATTGTTTGGCTTCGCCAACCTGACCGACAAATGCCAGCGTGCCCGTACCCTGCAATTTGTAGGTTGGCGGTACACCGATATCGAGCGAGCCTGCCCAGTTGTCCGTGAAGAAGTGTACCCACGATACGCCGAAAGTATCGGACGTATCAACGCTGGCACCGGAACCGTCGACAGTCGAGGCCAACGCAGCCGGTGCAGTCACGCTTAAAGGGCTGCTTGAATCTTGTGGGGCGATATGAAACCAGCCTGCGCTAACCACGTCTTCGCCACCTGATTGCGCAAAAGCGGAAGTTGACAATGCAGCAGCAAGCGCTAACGCTGCAATTTTTATGGTTGATTTGATTGAAGTGGACATCGATTTTCTCCGAGGGATGGTTTATAAATTCAATTTACTTTTATTTAAGATTGCAATAAATGAGGGAACGAATCTGAAATCTAAAGCAGCAACTAAAAACTAAAGTGGCAAGATTTTAACCTCGGCGCAAATATCAGCGGGTGGAAATTAGCTTAATTTACAAAAAATACTCTTACTTTGTTGTTTTGATAAATCGGTGTGCTTAATTGACTGGATAGTTTCAACGCACCCTATTTCAATAAAGATCATGGCAGGTCAACGCAAACTGCGCGCAAGACGTTGGTCAATATATGGCAAAATAGCCGCCGGCATTTCCTCACCGACCTCTATGAAACACATCAAACACCTCAGCCTGCTCATCACACGCTTTTTTCTCTTCAGCTTCAGTGTTGTCATTTTCAGTCATCCGGCCCAGGCAGCCGCGGCGTCGGCAACTACCAGCCATCTGGGTCCGACCATTAACGTGACGGTACAACGCGGCGACGAGACGCTGCCTATCTATTGGGTCAACCATTTGAAAAAGGGTGACAAGGTCATCGTATCGACCGATCAGGCGAAAAAAACCGATAAGAAATGGTTGCTGCTGCTGGCGACAGTGACACCGATCAGCAACCTGGTAACCACCCGCTCGTTTGATCTTGCCGGGTCTAACGGTGATGAGTCTAAAACAGATCCTGCCAAACCGGCTGACGCCAACCTCGCCAGTATCGATATTGAGGCGGATGATCAGATACCGGTGATCGTCATTGCACCGCAAGTGCGCACCATGTTTGGTCTGCATACAAGTTTTTCGCAATCGGCCAGCCTGATCAGTGACGCAATTAACGCGGATCCGCAACGCTTTATCGATCTGCAAAAAATTGATCAGATCAATCACGCAATCAACTACCTGTTGCACGTTCTGGATGCGCTGATACTCAACAAAAAGGCCGATCAGGCGGTCGACGCAGCCAAAGCGCTGGCGGCCAAATTTGGCGTGAAATATGTAGACCCGGACTGTTTCAAAGACTCCACTGTCAATACCAAATGCGTTGCAGCGTTTATAGTATCCAGCGCCGATCTGGCGGTTCCATCCGACGACATCTGGTCTGCCGCCGGGCCCAACGCGGCTTCGGTCAAAATGCCTACCGATTTTTTTGCCAGCTTAAAATTGATGACGGAAACCGGCACCTATCTGGCCAATAAATACGGCGACAACTACGATTTCGCGCCATCGCTGGGGCAGCGCTTAAGAACGTCTTCCGAGATACAGTTATTCACCAGCGCCCGCTTTAAAGGTGGCGATGTCAAAACCGCATATGTGTATGTACCCAGCTGGTTCGAAGGCAAAACGCCAGAAGTGACGATGGATAATAAAATCGCATCGTGCCTGACAAAAAAAGACATGACCGCCAGCGTCAAGGGCAATATACCGCTGCTCAATTACTGGCATGACTGGAATCTGGTGTTGCGTGAACACGGCACAGACAAGACCGTGGCTCTATTTAAGTCGGTCGACTTCAGACCGGATACCGGCATGTTTTTCGTCGACAGCACTGGTACCGATCTGGCGTTGAACGGACAACTGCTAGACGCAACCCTGACCGGAAAATTCGGCTTCGCTGATGTGAAAATCAATCCCTTCCATGTTGTGCTGCCGACCAATGTGCCGTTGGCTGGTCAACTTACTGGCATAGACAATCTGATTGCGGGTGAACAGCCGGATCTGATTATTAAAGATGGCAATCACTATGCCTGTGTCCAGCAAATGAATCTGCTGGTGAATGACGCAGCCGTTGCCACCAACAGCGACTCAGCCACACCGCTGGAATTAAAAGCAGACCTCAACAAAGTCGAACCGGGTGCAGCTACGCTGGAAATTCAGCAATATGGCGCACCGACGCAAAAACTGGCCGTGACTATTTTCAAACGTCGCGCACATCTGCAAAAAATTACGCATCATGATCTCGAAACCACGTTGACCGTGACAGGCGACAATCTGGATCGCATTGATCTGATCCAGTTGGCCAATAAATTGATCTGTCACCCTGCTGACGATGCAGGTGCCGGCGTGGGTGCGACTGCAATTACAGCCGCAACTGCAACCACCGCCAGCAGAAATTTTGTTTGCCCCGACGGCGCGGCCTCGAATGCCGGTTTCCCGGATAAAGTGTCGGTCAGCTATAAAGAATCCGAGCCGGCGCCGTTCGATTTTAAAGTCACCAAACTGGCGGCCCGTCCCCACATGATTATTGATGGCACGAACGCGATTATCACCAAATTATCTGCATCTGCGCTGCAATGGAATTTAAGTCCGACAGATCAGTTTGTGTCCGAAGACTCAGGATTGGGTTTCCTGCTACACGCTTTTGACGGATATAAATTAAGCCGCGGCACCTATCAGCTGCAACTCAAATTTGCCGACGATCCGCAAACCGAAGCCACGCCAATTTCGGTGCCGCTCATGGTTGATCTGACGCACAATGAATTGCGCACCAAAACGCCAGTTATGTTTGGCGCTGCTGCGCTGCCCAGCGTCGTCAATCCGCTCTGGTACCGGGTGGTGCATCAACCGTCCGGTCTTGCCGGCGACTGGCAACCGTTGTATCGTTCTATCATCTATCTGCCGCAACTCACTACACTGAGCTGTGATGCTGGATTTGGGACCGGAGGCGCGACTTACGTACATGGCTCACAATTGGAATTGATAGATCATGCCAGTGCTAGTGATGCATTGGCCGGTGCCGACACCACATCGACACTGACGCAGTGCGATCAGGATCAATGTCTGGCATTAAAAGGCATAGTCAGTACCGGCAAATTAAAAGTTAAACTGCACTGGATAGATACGCGCGTGTTCGACGTCAGCTTCCCTGCCGCGCCCAGTTGCGCAGCAAATACCGAAACGGCGAATACAGAAACAGTAGTTACAGAAAAAGTAATGACAGAAAGTCGGGAAAATCATGAACAACCCAGTGCAGCCAGCGGCGGGAAAAACGCGCAATGAATCTGATTCGATGGGCACGATTGCTGTTCCAGCGGACAAATACTGGGGTGCGCAAACCCAACGCTCGATAGAAAATTTTCCGATCGGCGTGGATCGCTTCAAATGGCAGTTCCCGATTATTCACGCGCTGGGCGTATTAAAAAAATCGGCGGCACTGGCCAATCTGGAACTGGGCACCCTGGCGCAACATTTAGCGGATCCTATCGTACTGGCTGCCGATGAAGTTATCGCCGGCAAGCTGAATCAACAATTTCCGTTAGTCGTTTTTCAAACCGGTTCCGGTACTCAATCGAATATGAATGCGAACGAGGTTATCGCCAATCGCGCGATTGAACTTCTGGGTGGAGTCATCGGCTCCAAGGTGCCGGTACATCCCAACGATCATGTCAATTGCGGACAGTCGTCCAACGATACGTTTCCGACCGCAATGCATATCGCGGTAGTGTCGGAATTAATGCGCAACCTGTTTCCGAAAGTGCGCGAACTGCGTGACACGCTGGCCGAAAAATCAGCGGCGTTTAATCAGGTTGTCAAAACCGGACGCACCCATTTGCAGGATGCCACGCCGATTACGCTGGGTCAGGAGATCGGCGCCTGGGTAGCACAAATCGATTATGCAGTGAGCGCCATCGAAACGATGATGCCGGGCCTATATGATTTGGCGATCGGCGGGACTGCGGTTGGCACCGGTTTGAATGCGCATCCGCGTTTTGGCGATGTCTGCGCACAGCACATTGCTGCGATCACCGGTTATCCGTTCCGTTCTTCGCACAATAAATTTTTCTCCATGTCGGCGCATGATGCGCTGGTGAATACCTCCGGCGCCCTGCGCACGCTGGCAGGCGCACTGTTAAAAATTGCCAATGACGTGCGCTGGCTGGCTAGCGGTCCGCGTTGCGGCATCGGTGAAATTAACATCCCGGAAAATGAACCGGGTTCGTCGATTATGCCGGGCAAAGTTAACCCGACTCAGTGCGAAGCATTGTCCATGGTGTGCGTTCAGGTTTTTGGTAACGATGCGGCAACCGCGTTTGCCGGCAGTCAGGGTAATTTTCAGCTGAATGTGTATAAACCGGTGATGGTGCATAACGTATTGGAAAGCATCGCCTTATTGGGCGACGCCTGTCACGCGTTTAATGCGCATTGCGCGGCCGGCATAGAACCGCACTACACGACCATTCAACGCAATCTGGACAACAATCTGATGCTGGTGACCGCATTGAATAAACATATCGGCTATGACAATGCGGCCAAGATTGCCAAAACGGCTCTGCATGAAGGAAAAACGCTGCGTGAAGTGGCGCTCGGATTAAAACTGGTTTCCGCCGCCGATTTTGATCGCTGGGTAGATCCTATTAAAATGACAAAGGGCGACTGAGCTTGCTCTTTTTGCAGCATAAAATATTCCTCAAGTTCTTTTAAAAGCGGCCGTTACCGGTATGAGATGAGGGGTAATCCAAATGACGGCCATAACCAGTACCAGTTCAACAACTGCAGCAACACCAAGCACCGCGCCGGCGACCACAGCGAATCCGGTAGCACAATCATCACAGTCTGGTCTTAGCAAGACTGCGGTCACGCTGTCGACGGATTCCAGCATAGTCGCCACGCTGGGCGGTAGCAGTTCAACAACGCCGTTGTACACGGCGGTCGGTTTGCTCAATACGATTACGCAGGCAGGCAATGCCGCATCGACGACAGCCTCAACTACACCATCCACTACATCGTCGACGACTTCGTCAGCTGCTGCGCCTACCACTTCGTCCACGTCCTCGACCTCTGGAATTTATAACGCAGCGGGGGCATTGCAGAGCACATCGTCCGTCAATGCGAATTCAAACTGGGCGAGCCTGCTCAGTACCACCCCCACCTTAGCATCCACCCTTACTGCTGATACGACCGATCAGGCCATCGTCGCGTCGCTTTCCGTCACTGCCTAGTCCAGCTCGCGTGCAGTTCATCCAGCCGATTTTGCAACTCAGTCGGCTTATCGCTCGTTCCGTCGCAATCGCATCCAGCAGATTGATCAACTCTCTATAATCGGTGACTTCATCTACATGGAGACTGACATCATGAAAAAACCAATTCGCCCATTCTTGCGCCTGTTCTTTTCAGCGCTGGCTTTATTTTCCTTCGCCGTATCCGTTAATGCGTTTGCGCAAACGCAAATCAAAGAAGCAAGAAATCTCGACAAATTTACAAAAATCGCCAACTACACGTCCGGCAATGTGTATCTCAAACAGGGCAGCCCGCAAAGAGTCGAAGTTGAAGGAAAAAAGGAATTGGTTGCCGAAGTTGAAACAGATGTCTCGGGTGGAAAATTAAAAATCCACATGAAAAATAATTCGGGCAGCTGGAGTTGGTTCCATAACGACAATCCTTTAAATATTTACATCACTGTTGAAAATATTGATGAGATCGATCTGGCCGGATCCGGCAATCTAACGGCACAGACCAAACTTATCGCAAATAATATGGCCTTGTCGGTGCAGGGCTCGGGAGATCTGGACGCTAATGTGGAATTGACCGGACAGTTGAATATCGACGTGCAGGGATCCGGCAATGTCGACGTGAAAGGAAGATCGCAAAATCTGAAAAATCAGGTGGAAGGATCGGGCGACGTTGATTTGACGATAGTGGTTGCGAATCAGGCCGAATTTGATATTTCAGGGTCAGGTGAAATCAAGGTCAACGGCAAGGCGCAAACTGTACAGGCGTCAATCAGCGGCTCTGGCACCCTGGTTGCAGATCGTCTGGAAGCAGATAAATGCACATTGCATGTCTCCGGTTCTGGTGATGCGCAAGTTAACGTCAAGAGCCAACTAGACGCGAATGTTTCAGGCAGCGGAGATATTACTTATCGCGGCAATCCGGTACAGGTCAGCACGCACAGTTCGGGTAGTGGCGACATCACTAAAGTTCAGTGAAAAGCAGATTGGTTCGCGGTACGTAGGTTGGGCTACGCTTTATCAGCCCAACATTCACCTTCAAAAAATCAAGCTGTTTATTTGCCGTGGAGTGTTGGGCTGATAAAACGTAGCCCAACCTACAAAGCGTAGCCCAATCTACGTAGCGCAACCCAACCTATGATACTTCCGCATCAATCTAGCGGCCATGGCATAGTTTCCGGCATGGCCGCCGGTTCATTTTCAGGCTCGGATGGTGGTGCCGGACTGGTTTCAACATTGCGCCACCATGGTGAGACTGTATCCACCAAAGTTGGCTCTATCGCCTCACCCAGACGCGGCATCACCAGTTGCAGATTTTGTTTTTGCGCCAATGCATATAACGTTTCAGCCGGATGGTCCCAGGCGTGCAACGCCAGATTAAAGGTACCCCAATGCACCGGCAAAAACGCACCGCCGCCCAATAGCGCGTGTGCCTGTACGGCGTTTTCCGGCCCCAGATGTATATCCCCCCAGGCCGGATGAAATGCACCGACCTCCAGCATCACCAGATCGAACGGCCCCAGTCGCTGACGAATTTCTTCATACTGCGTGGTCAACCCGGTATCACCGCTAAAAAATACTGAATGACGCGCGGACTTGATCACCATTGAGGACCACAAGGTCTGATTCCGATCGGTCAGGCCGCGACCGGAAAAATGCTGCGACGGCGCGGCGGTAACGCTGATGTCCGCATTTGGCAAAGTAAATGTTTCCCACCAATCCAGTTCCGTAATGCGCTCTGCCGGCACGCCAAACGCTTCCAGATGCGCACCGACGCCGAGTGAGGTGACGAAGGGGAT
>Ga0206873_1117_pt1 | contig 25994 bp, 21 predicted proteins | sample Alteio_BWOrgCont_11_FD_152631 | JGI IMG/M metagenome (GOLD analysis project Ga0206873, IMG submission 152631) | Enriched cells from forest soil in Barre Woods Harvard Forest LTER site, Petersham, Massachusetts, United States -... | ecosystem: Environmental > Terrestrial > Soil > Temperate forest >...
TTAGTTCCTAGTTCTTGGTTCGTGGTTTTGGCGGAATGGAGGGGTGACGTGAGCTGGTTTCTGCGATTTTTTCCGTCGCCATGGGTGGGGGGAAGATTTGGAATGGGGTGGAATGAGCCAGGGTGAACAGCCGCCGTCGCCACCGTTGCCGCCGTCCTACCGCGAGGGGCTGGGGGTGACGCGCGTGAGCCTCGTGGTGAACGCGGGGCTGGCGGTGGCGAAAATGACGGTGGGGTATGCGGCGCATTCGCAGGCGTTGATCGCGGACGGCCTGCACAGCTTGGCAGACTTGACGAGCGACGTGGCGGGGCTGGTGGGGTTCAAGCTGGCGGCGAAGCCGGGAGACGCGGACCACCCGTACGGGCATCACCGGTATGTGAGCCTGGCCTGTTTATTCATCGCGGGGATGGTGCTGGTGTTTTGCGCGGTGCTGATTTGGACGTCGGCGCGAAATTTGATGGAGCATGCGTCGGTGGTGCCGGGGTGGCCGGCGCTGGTGGTCGCAGCGGGCGCAATGGTGGTGAAGGAGGTGCTGTGCCGCTATGTGTCGTGGAAGGCGCGGGTGCTGAAGTCGCGCGTGCTGGCGGCCGCCGCGCTGGACCACCGGGCGGACGTGCTGGCGTCGCTCTTGGCGGTGGTGGCGATTGCGGCGGCGCATATCGGGGGGCCGTCGTGGGCGTTTCTGGACAAGGCGGTCGGGCTGGCACTGGGGGGATATTTGGCGATGCAGGGGGCGAAGATTTTCCGGCAGGCGTGCGCGGACCTGCTGGACGCGGCGCCGGAGGAGGCGATTCTGAATGATTTGCGGGAGCACATCCTGGCGGTGCCGGGGGCGCTGGCGTACCACGATTTCCGGGCGCGGCGGCTGGGGGACGTTTACGAGGTGGACCTGCACTTGCAGGTCGAGCCGGACCTCACGGTGGAGGCGGGGCACGACATCGCCAGCGGGGTGAAGCGGGCGATTTTAAAGCGGCACCCGGAGGTGTTCGAGGTGCTCATTCACCTGGAGCCGGCGTCGCGCGGGCATTTGAAACGGGAAGGGGTGTACGACGAAAAACCGGAGGTGAAGGCGAAGGTGGGGTGAGAGGCGCAGGAATGGAAAATGGAAGATGGAAAATTGAAGATTCGAAATTCGAAAACGAAGAGACGGTTCACTGCAAAGGCGTAAAGAACGCGAAGAAGAGATTTTTAAAAAACAAAACCTAAAGCAGCCGAGTGAGATTATCACCGGGCGGAGAAGAGTCCTCGGTAAGGTTCCAAATAGGGGAGGTTTTGACGAGGCCAAAGGCCTGGCTGGGGTTGTGCATCATAAAATTGGCCAGGTATTTGCGGAAGACGTGGGCGGGGTCGTCCTGGATGCTGAGGTAGACCCAGTAGGTGCCGTGGTTGACGGGAAGGGGATCAAGGTTGAGGCGGAAACGGTGCGGTCCGGCGGGGAGGCTGGCGGCCGGGCTGAATTCGCGGGTGTCCGGGGCGAGAATGAGTTCGCCCTGGCGGTTGAAAATGGGGAGGGCCAGGCGGAAGTGCGGACACGGAGCGAGGAGAGTGAAGGCGATTTCCGCACACCAGGGGGAGCCGGCGAGGTAATAAAAACCGGAGGCGTTGCGGGGAAGGTTCCAGCGGAAGGAAACGTCGCGGATTTTCTCGGCGTAATGGTATTCCGGGCTGAAGAGTTGATTTCTCAGCTTGGGGGAAAGGTCGGGCGGGGCGGCGGGGTCGGCGTTGGGAAAGGGCGGGCGAGTGGCGCGTTTTTTGATGTATTGCCAGAGGGTGGAAGCGGGCGCGGGTGAATCGGTCTCGGAGTCGTCCGCCGAGCCCGCCGCGGGCGCGGGGGCGCTTTTAATTTTAGCGCGAACTTCATCGGGCGTGAGATGGCGGTTGCAATGGGCGAACGCGGCGAGGACATCGGCGGGCTGGCCGAGGAGGATTTGCTCGCCTTTGTGCAGGAGCAGGGCCTGGTCGCAAAAGAGAGAGATGTCGCGCAGGTTGTGGGAGACGAGAAGGAAGGTGTGGTCGGCGCGGAGGGTGTTGATTTTATGGAGGCACTTTTGGCGGAACTCGAAATCGCCGACCGCGAGAATTTCATCAAAGACGAGCAGGTCGGAGAGGAAATGGATGGCGATGGCGAAGCCGAGGCGGACTTTCATGCCGTTGCTGTAAACCTTGACCGGGGAGTCGATGAATTCGCCGAGGTCGGCAAAGGCGAGGATGTCGGGGGTGAGATGCTCGATTTTTTCGGCGGAGGCGCCGAGGAGCGCGGCGTTGGCGGAGATGTTTTCGCGCCCGGTCATCTCGGGGTGGAAGCCGGCGCCAAGTTCGATCAGGCCGCTGGCCCGGCCCGAGAGTTGGAGGCGGCCGACATCAGGGCGGAGGCGGTCGAGAATGATTTTGAGGAGGGTGCTTTTGCCGGCGCCGTTGAGGCCGACGATGCCGAGGCTTTCGCCACGGCGGAGGGAAAAGTTGAGGTCGTGAAGAGCCCAGAACTCCTCCTTTTGCAGCTCGACGGGCTGGTCGGGCTCAGCGAAGCCGGCCATGGTGCGCAGCAGGCGGCCGAGGCCCGGGACGCGGGCGGTGGCCGGGGCGCGGGAAAATTTTTTGCCGAGGCCCTCGATCCGCAGCACGGTGGGGTCGGCGCCGGGCATGGCGGGGCCGGGGCTAGAGGTGGTTGTTGATGAGGCTTTCTCCACGATAGAAAAAAGTCACGGCGAGGGGGAGGCAGGCGAAACAGAGCACGGTCGTGGCGGCGAGGGCCCAAGGGTGGGCAATGAAGCCGGATTCGAGGACGTGCGGGCCGAGGAGGCAGAGGTGGCGGCTTTGTTCGATGATGAGGTAGACGGGCTGGAGGCGGAGCGCTTCGTAGAAGAAGTTGCCGGTGCCCGTGGGGATGATGGAAAAGACACCCGAGGCGAAGAAGAGATAGCCGAGGGCGGCGGTGAGGAAGTTGAGGAGGTCGCGGTAATAGACGGCGACGAGGGAGAAGACGCAGCCGAGGCTGAAGGCAAGGGCCACCAGCGCGACGGCGAAGAGAGGGGCGAGGGCGAGCCAGGGGGAAGGATGCACCCGCAGCAGGAAAAGAGCGGCGAGCAAGGCGACGGAGCGCAGGGCGAGGTCCCCCAGGGATTGGAGGGCGGCGACGGTGAGGAGGGCGATTTTGGGGATGCCGGTTTGGAGGATTTCGCGGCGATGGGTGACGAGAGCGCCGGTGGTGTATCGGAGGGTTTCGGCGAAGGCGAGGAACAGGAGGATGCCCCAGCCGGTGTAAATGGCGCGGGGCAGGTCTTCGGCGCTGGAAGTGAAGACGCCGAGTTTTTGGAGGGAGGTGTAAATGACCAGCGGGATGCAGGGCATGACGAAGACCCAGAGCAGGCCGAGGGCGGAGCCGCGGAAGCGGTGGAGGTAAAAGCGGCGAAAGAGCGAGGCGATGAGCGGGGAATGCTGGCGCAGGTCGGCGCGCCAGCGGCACAGGGCCTGGGGAAGCGTGAGGGAAGGGTCGCCGAGGCTGGCGGAGGCGGTGAGGGTGCTCATGGCGGAGGGGCGGCTCAAAAATGTTCAGGATATTTGGCCGGACTGGCGAGACAATCTGGAGCCCATGCGAAGAGGGCCGGTGGCGGTGGCGTCAGTGGACTAAGGGCGTTGCGGACTTGCCAAAATGGAAAAATGGCCTACATTAACCAAAACACGGCAAGCAGAGGGAAGAAGACATATGTAAACCCAAGTGTCGGAGGGCCTAGGCTGAAGCCGGCGCTGCGTTTTACATGATCTTATGATCTCCCTTTTTTCCGCGAAAGACCGCAACACGATATCGAGCCGCTGCCGGGAGGACGAGGCGACGCGGATGCGTTTGCGGTACAAGCCCTATTACCACACGTTTGAGCGGCAGGAGGGAACGCGGGTCTGGCTGGACGGGCGCGAAATGGTGATGCTGAGCAGCAACGATTACCTCGGGCTGACGCGGCATCCGAAGGTGATTGAGGCGGCGAAACGGGGACTGGACAAGTGGGGGACGAGCACAACGGGCGCGCGGCTGTCCAACGGGAGCCGGACCTACCACACGCGGCTGGAGGAGAAGCTGGCGAAGTTTTTGGGGAAGGAAGCGTGCATGGTGTCGGTGGCGGGGTACCTGTCGTGCATGTCGGCCATCCAGGCGTTTGCGCAGAAGGGGGATTTGATTTTGGCGGACAAAAATCTGCATTCGTCGCTGTGGGCCGGGATTGGGCTGACCCAGGCGCGGGTGGAGCGGTTCGCGCACAACAACGGGACGGACTTGCGGGAGCTGCTGACGTTCGAGGAGCGGGAGACCCCGAAGTTCGTGGCGTTCGAGGGGGTTTACTCGATGGAGGGCCATGTGTCGCCGATTGCGGAGATTTTGACCATCACGGAAGACCAAAATTGCTTTCTGGTGATGGACGACGCCCACGGGTTCGGAGTGCTGGGCCACGAAGGACGTGGAACGGCCAACTACTGCGGGGTGACGGACCAGATCGATTTGATCGCGGGAAGTTTTTCCAAGGCACTGTCGAGCACGGGCGGCTTTGTGGCGGGTTCGCACGAGGTGATCGAGTACCTGCGCTCGCACGGGAAGCAGACGATTTTCAGCGCGGCGCTGGCTCCCGCGCAGGCCTATGCGGCGGAGATGGCGCTGGATCTGCTGGCCGCGGAGCCGGAGCACTTGCGGCGGTTGTGGGAGAACACGCGGCGCTACAAGCAGATTCTGGCGGATTTGAAACTGGACACTTGGGGCAGCGAAACACCGGCGGTGCCGATCGTGCTCGGGACGAAGGAGCGGGCCTACCGCTTCTGGCAGCACCTGATGGACCACGGGGTCTTCACCGTGATGTCCATCGCCCCGGCGGTGCCGCCCGGCAAAGACTTGGTGCGCACGGCGATTTCCGCGTGCCACACGGATGAGGACATGTCGAAGATCGCGGACGCGATGGCGTTTGCGGCGCGGCGATTGTAGGGCGAAAGCTAGCGTGAGGACGGAAGAAGCGGGCTGGTTGCTGAAACAGGGATGGAATTGAGCAGCTTTTGAGCAGGCTGAAGCTGAGGATCGAGCTGCAGGGCGATTTTGAGTTGATCAACCGCAGGGGGGATTTGGCCGGCCAGGAACAGGCCGACGGCGAGATTGTAGCGGGCCACCGGATCGCTTGGGGAAAGCTGCACGACAGCGGCGAATTGCTCAACCGCCAGATTGTATTCGCCCTGCCCAAGCAGGGCCTGGCCGAGGTTGGTATGAGCTTCCGAGTAATTGGGACGAAGAAGAATGGCGGCGTGAAATTCAGCGATGGCATCGGACACGCGGCCGGCGGCGAGCAGGGCATTGGCCAGGTTATAATGGTAGCCGGAGTCGTGCGGCGCAATTTCGGTGGAGGCGGCAAATTGATCGATGGAGGCGGCAATCTGGCCGTTCTGCAATAGGAGCGCGCCAAGATTGCTGTGGGCGTCGGCATAGTCGGGTTTGAATTGAATGGCCGAGCGATACTCGGCCATGGCATCGGCCGTTTGTCCGGCTTGGACGAGGGCGTTGCCGAGATTGTAGTGGGCGCGGGGATTGCCGGGAACTTTGGCGACGGTGTCACTCCACAGGGCAATTTCACTGGCGAATACCTGGTTGTGCAACAGGGTGAGTCCGCACAAGGCGAGCGCCGCGAGCGGCCAAATGAGCAACGTAATCCGACCGAGGGCTGCGTACAAACCGCAGACAACCAGGCTGAGCACGGCAGCCAGCGATAGGTACAGGCGGTGTTCAACCATGGTGTCGGCCAGCGGCAGGATGCTTGAGCTGGGCGAGAGGATGACAAAAAACCAGGCCGCGACAAATCCCAGCGGCGGGTGGCGCCAGCAAGCCCATAGTGAAGCGGCCATCAGGCCGGCGACCAGGATCAGGTACAGGTAAATGGCGCTGGGCTGGATTATGACCAGGGTCTGGCCGTAGTCAAAAACGAGGGGGTAGGGACAAAACGAGAGAGCGAGATAGTGCGGTATTACCCAGGCTTGGGTCAGGGCGTAATGCCAGACGGAAATGGACAGGCCATAGCCCGCGGTGCCGGCCCGGAAATCGCCCGCGACGACCAGCGCGAGGAGTAATCCCCAGGTGGCGGCGAGGCCGGCATAGAGCGGCCAGCGCTGGCGCAAGGCATTCGGGAAACTGCCCGCGACAAAGGTACGGTCGTACAGCAACACCATTAAAGGTGCGGTGACCATCACCTCCTTGGTCGCCATGCCGAGCAGGCAGGCCGTCAGCGAACAGGCCAACCAGGGCCAAGGCCGGAGCGAATTTACTCCACGGGAAAAAGTGTACAGGGTGAGCAAGTAAAACAGGCCCATGAGCGACTCCGCTCTTTGGGCAACATAAGTGACAGACTCCGTTTGCAGGGGATGGACCAGCCAAAGCAGGGCGATGCAGCCGGCTAGCAGGAGAGAATCCCGGCCAAAGCGCTCGCGCAAGACGGGCTGCCGCAGGGTGCGTCGAACCAGGCCGAAAAGTGTGAGGCAGGCCAGAAGGTGGATGCCGAGATTGGCCGCATGGTAGCTCCAAACTGCGGTGCCGCTGATCGCATAGTTGACGGCGAAGGACAGGTTCAGCAGCGGGCGATTACCCACGGTGCCGCCACCGGGAGGCGGAGAGAGTGCGGCCCACGGTGGCCAGAGATGAGTAATGGTCGGGTTGAGTGTGATGGCATCCGCATCGTCGAAAACAAATGGACTGGAAAAACTGCCGCCATAGGCAATGAACCCGGCCAGAAGCAGCAAAACAACCACGAGCCAAATCGGTTCGCGGGCAGCCGGCTGTTTAAGGGAGGATTTGTCCACGGTCGGCGGGCTGAAAGACTGGACGGGCTTAAACGCAATTTCCAGCGGAACCAATTTCACGCCAGCGCAGCCTGGCTGCGCCAGTAGCGCCGGGGCAGCAGCGCGAGGGCGATGAAAATAAACTGCGTGGCCCAGAAGGCGGTGAGGGCGACGAAGGTGCCCTGCACGAAACCGTAGCTGTGGAGGCCGACGCCGAGGAGGTTGGTGCCATACCAGGACCAGGTGGTGACGACGTTGCCAAAGACGGCGAGGGCCATCTGCGTGCGCTCGGAGCAGAGCTTGCCCCAGCGGGCGTGGAGGCAGATTGCGCACCACAAGACAATGAGGAGCGCGCCGTTTTCCTTCGGATCCCAACCCCAGAAGCGGCCCCAGGATTGGTCGGCCCAGATGCCGCCGAGCATGGTGCCGACGAAGCTGAAAAGGGTGGCGAAGCAGGTGATGCCGTAAACGAGGCGGCCGATTTCGCGGGCGGCGCACGAATTGAGCCGGGCAGTGAAGGTGCCGGCGATGATGTAGCCGAGGGCGAGGAAGCCCGCGGCGAACATGGCGCCATAGCCGGAGGTGATGCAGAGAACGTGCGTCCAGAGCCAGAAGTTCGTGGCGAGGACGGCGCGGGGCATTTCGAGGTCGTCGCCGGTGAATGGAATGTGGTGGGCGATGGCGAGGGTCGTGAAGCCGATGAAAGAGGCCATGGCCGCGCCGAGCGCGTTCTTTTTCCAGAGCTCGATGACTAGGCCGAAGAGCACGGCGACCCAGCCGACGAACAAGGCGGAAGAGTAGAGGTTGATGACGATGCCGTAGCCCGTCAGGTACACACGGGCGAACATGCCGAAGGCTTCAAGCGCGAAGCCGAACACGATCATCCAGAAAGCGCCGCGGCGGAAATCGGGGCCGAGCGTGACCCAACTGAGGCAGGCGCAGAAAAAGGCGAAAACGTAAAGCAGCGAGCCCCAGAAGAATGGCTCGACCTGATTGATGAAGGCTTCAAAGCGAATATGACTCGACGTCGCGGCGGGCCCGAGGTCCTGATGGAGGGCCGCCACGGCGGTGTTGAAAGCGGCAGCGTCGTTGTGGCGCAGGGCCGCGCCTAGGCCGGCGTAGTCCAACAGCACGGGGCTGAGGTGGTCGCTATGCAGGGCGGCGAGCGCGCCCTCGCCGAGATTCATCCAAGTGTCGGTGTTGCCGGAAAGCGGAGGGATGAGGCCGACGGTGGCGGCGGTGGAAAGCTGCATGTAACGCTTGGTTTGCAGCAGGAAGGCATTGAGGCTGGCTTCGTCGAACGGGCGGCCGGCTTGCTGGGAGGTGAAGGCAATCGAGCCGGGCTGGAGGGAGTCCTGCCAGGTTTTCCAATCGTCGACGGGCTGGCCGCCGGGGGGCACGAAGCTGATGCACAGGCGCTGGTAGAGCATCAGGTTGTCGCGCAGGGTGGAGACGGCGCTGTCGAACGAGTTGAGCGCGGCGCCGGCGTCCTTCTTGTCGTCCGCGAGCTGGGCCGCCTTGGCAATGTCGTCGAGATGCGGCTGGAGGTCGCGGAAGGAGAAAAGCGGATCGGGGTGGATCTTCTCGCCGAGCAGGCCGAGCAGCTCGTCGTGATCAACGTAAAAGACGGGGAAGCGGTCGGCGACTTCGGGACGCAGGGAGAGCTCAAGGAACCACTGGATGGCGGCCATGTGCAGGCCGTCGGGGAAATCCGTGCTGGAAGGGGCGGTGAGGGTGGTGCCGCTGGAGAAGAGGCGCAGGGTGTTGCGGGCGACGGAGTCGAGCGGCAGGACGCGCGTGCCGAACTGGACCGGGACGCGGCCATAGGCGGCGAGGTCGTACGCCGAGGTCGCGCGCGGAGGGAGGAACCCAACCACCAGCAGCAGCAGGCCGAAAAGTATCAAAATATTGGATACAAGATGCTTCACGGCGAGGAGGACGCGGCGGATGGGGAGGATTCTTCGCGCAGGTGGCGCACCAGGCTGAGAAGAAAATGGAGGGCGAGGCCGAAGCCCACGATGGCGACGGAGAAGTAGGGCAGGAGCCAGCCGGGGTTGCGCACGACCTGGAGCATGGAGGCGGAGTCGTTCGGGCCGAACGAGGCCTGGTAGAAGGTGAGACCGCCGTAGCGCAGCGGGTGATTCATGTAGATGAGCACGGGGCGGTCTTCGCCGGTGGCGGAGTTGATCAGGTGAGTCTGGCTTTCAAATCGGCGCGGGACATCGGTGCCGGGGTACTTGTCGTGAATGAAAGTATCGAGGTGGATGTAGTAGGGGAGATATTCGCGATGGGGGCGCAGGGCGACTTCCCAGGTGTGGCCCTTGACGGTGAAGGTTTGCGGGAGATCTTTGGCGAGAAAGGGCGGGATGAGTTCGCCGGAGAGCAGGGTCGAGACAAGCCACTGGCCGCGCGGGCCGTCGGGCGCGTCAATCGCGATGATGCCGCTCGGAATGTTTTGGGTGTCGTTGATATAGTCGTAAGATTTGGCAGAGAGACCGAGGTCGCGGTTTTTGGCGACGCCCTGGTCGGCGTCGAGGCCCGGCGCACCGGGGTTTTGCGAGCGGAGGTAGAACTGGCTGTTGGGGTAGTACTGGACGGTGCGGACGGTGAAGGGGAGGGCGGGATTGCTGATGGTGGCGCCGGGCTGGAGGCGGCTGGAGGGGATGCTGACGACGAGGTCTTCCTTCGGGTCGGTGTGGTCAATGAAGACGAGGTCAACGTCGTGGAAGGACTGGATGTAGTTGGAGCGGCCGCCCACGTTGAGCCACATGTAGTACTCCTGCTGGAAATAGGCGGTGGCGAAACCGCTGATGATGAGGAGCGCGAGGCCGCCGTGAATGAGGGTGATGCCGGCCTTGTCCCAGGTGGCGCGATAGTGGCGGAAGTGCGCGCAGAGGAGATTGATGATCAGCAAGCCGCCGAGGAGAAAACCGCCGGGCAGCGGAATCGTGATGCGGTCGAAGATGTCCGCCGCGGGCCATTGCTCGGGATAATGCCAGAAGGCGAGGAGGGTTTGAAAGTAGCGGTGCTGGACTTCGTACACGCCCCATTGCCCCTGATCGAGGGTGGCGAGGAGGATAAGCACCATCGACAGCGCCAGCAGCGTGACGGTCAGCCGCAGCGAGGAGAAGAACTGGAAGAGGAGGCGCAAGGGGAGGGCGGAATGGAAAAGGGAAGATGGAAAATGGAAGAAGGTCTAAGGGGAAAAGTGAAAAGTTAAAAAGGCGAAGAATAACGCAGGCATTCAATTAGGCCACTGGACGCTGTCGAGGAACGCGCGGAACGCGGGGCGCTGGGCGGTGACGACGGGAGTGGGGCCGGTGAGGCGGAAAGACCAGACGCGGTCGGGCAGGAAAACGAAGGCGCCTTCAAGGCTGCGGCCGTCGGGGCCGTCGAGAGTGATGAGCTGCGCAGGCAGGCCGCCGATGGTGAGGCTGGCCACGCAGGTGGCGAGGGTGGCGTCGGTGAGGGTCGGATCGAGGCCGACCTGGCCGCGCCAGCGGTTGACGTTCGCGAGCAGGCCGCCGAGCTGGCCCTGGAAAACATTGACGGAAATTTCGGCTGGCTGCGCGCCGGCGGGAGCGTTGGAGGCAGGGGGAATAGTCCAGGAGCCTTTGCGAACGGGATTTGGCGGGTCGGCGACCCAATCGGCGGGCGGGGACCACTTCGGCGTCGGGTTGGCGGCGACGAACTCGGTCATGCCGGGCAGTGCCGTCATGGACGAGCCGCCGGACATGCTAGGCGCGGCGGGAGTCGTGGAGGCGATGGGCGGATGGCCGGGCGGCAGGGAATCGGCGGAAGCGGGAATGGGCAGCGGAGTAACCGCCGGTTGGTCTGCCATGTTCGCAGGCGGCGGGGCGTCTTCCTTGGGTGTGTGCTCGACGCGGATATCCCCGTCACCGCCGCGGGAGCAGGCGGCGAGCAGGAGCGCCGCAGAGGCGGCGAGGGAAATAATAAGCCCGCGAGTGGTCACGGAAACGCTCACGTGTTGAATTTGAAGAGGGCGACGTCGCCGTCCTGAAAAAGATAATCGCGGCCTTCGAGGCGGTATTTGCCGATTTCGCGGGCGGCGGCGATGGAACCGGCCGCGATGAGGTCGGTATAGGAAACGACTTCGGCCTTGATGAAGCCCTTCTCGAAATCGGTGTGGATGACGCCCGCGCACTGTGGGGCGGTCATGCCCTTGCGGAAGGTCCACGCGCGCGCTTCCTTTTCCCCGGCGGTGAAATAGGAGGCCAGGCCAAGCAGCGCGTACGCGGCGCGGATGAGCTGGGAGACGCCGCTGTCCTTGACGCCGAGCGCGGCCAGGTATTCGGCGGCTTCGGCGGGCGGAAGGTCGCCGAGTTCCTCCTCGATGCGGGCGCAGATGATGCAACTGCCCGCGCCGTGGTGCTCGGCAACGTATTTGCGCACGCGGGCGACGTGGGGATTCTGGGCGGCGTCGGCCAGTTCGGATTCGGCGACGTTGCACGCGAAGAGAACGGGCTTGGCGGTGAGGAGTCCCGCGTGCGCGAGGCGGGCGGCGTCGCCCTCATGGAGTTCGAGGGAGCTGGCAGGTTTGCCCGCGCCGAGGTGGGCGGCGACGCGCTCAAAAAAAGCGACCTGGCCAACGGCCTCCTTGTCCTGGCCCTTGGCCTTGGTTTTGGCGCGGTCGAGCTGGGACTGGGCGCTTTCGAGGTCGGAGAGCATCAGCTCGGTGGAGATGATTTCGATGTCGCGCAGGGGATCCACGCCGCCGAGGGTGTGGATGACGTCGGGATCGTCGAAGCAGCGCACGACGTGGACGATGGCGTGGACTTCACGGATGTGGGCGAGGAATTTGTTGCCGAGGCCTTCACCCTTGCTCGCGCCGGCGACGAGGCCGGCGATGTCCACAAACTCCATGGCGGCGGGGATGAGGACGGCGGTCTTCGCGATTTTGGCGAGGGGTGCGAGGCGGTCATCGGGCACCTCGACCATGCCGACGTTGGGGTCAATGGTGCAGAAGGGGTAGTTCGCGGCCTGGGCCTTGCGGGAACGGGTCAGGGCGTTGAACAAGGTGCTTTTGCCAACGTTGGGAAGGCCGACGATGCCTGCTTGGAGCATGGGAGGGAAGGATTGCGGAGGTTAGCCCGACGCGGCGAGCGCCATGGGAGAAACCCGGCATGATGATGGGCCGGGGCGCGCGGAGCCAGCGGAAAAAGCAGGGCGGGGTGCGGGTAAAAGTCCCTAAGGCACGTACGCGCTGCCGAGGTATTCCTTGCCGAGCTGGATGAGTTTGCCGCGCTCGACGAGGAGTTCGAGAGATTCATCGATGGCGTAGCGGCGGGGATCGCCCTTGGGGACGGCGAAGCCGTAGTTTACCGGATTAAAGAAGGGGCCAACCTCGGTGATGGGGAGTTCAGGGTGGGATTTATCGTAGTATTCGAGGATGGCGGCGTCGGCCACGATGCCCTGGATGGTACTGGCGACCAGCGCGTCCGCGGCGGCTTTAATGTTGGGATAGCTAATGTAGGTAAGCTTGTGGTCTTTGGCGTAAATTTCGCCGGTGGTGCCGGTGATCACCCCGATGACCTTGCCGGGGAGGTCTTCGGGGCCGTTGATTTCGCCCTGCAGTCGCTCGACGGTCATCGTGCTGGTGATGGAGGAGGTGACGACCGCGACCATCAACATGCCCATGATCATCCAGACGATGGTGGCGATTTTACCGATGGTGCCGGGGAAGCCTTTGTAAACGGACTTGCCAGTCAGGGCGAGGGAGACGACGTAGTAGAAGGCCTCGGCAAAGCCTTCATGATGGGCCTTGGGAAAGGTGGGGTTGTGCTTGCGCTCGAAGAAGGTGACCAGCGCGCTCACGGCCAGCACGACGAGGATGCTGACCCAGACGATTTTGAGGACGAGGAGCTTTTTCAGGTTTTCGATCATCCAGCCGAGCGTGTGCGGGCGGTCGTTGGTGACCATGATTTGGAATCCCGTGCGGAAGAACGGCTGGGAGAAATCCACGCGTTTCAGCCGATCACTGGTGATGGAGGTATCGCTGACAAACACGTCGCATTCGTGGGTGGCGACGGCGTCGAGGCCGGCCTGGATGTTGGGGTAGATTTTTTGGTCGAAGGTCCAATGGTTGAGAGTGGCGATTTCCTGCCAGAGATCGACGCTGTAGCCGAGGAGGAGACCTTGGTTATCCATGACAAAGGGGGCGCCGACGGCGAAGCCGACCTTGAGGTGGACCGGCTCCGCCGCCGGGTCCGGGGTTGGGCCGGGCGGGGTTTGGGCGAGAAGCGGGAGCGCCGCAAGCAGGAACCACGCGAGGAGGCCGCGGCGGAGGAGGCGCGGGCGCAAAGGACGGATTAAGGGGCGGGCAGGCATCACGGGTTACATGTGGAAGACATCGCCGAAGTATTGATAGCCGAGTTTTTTGACCTCGCCGTCCTCGATGAGTTTGACGAGGCCGTGGTCGAGTTCGAAGCGCAGGGGGTAGTCCTTGGGCACGGCGAAGCCGAAATTGTGCTGCTGGAAAAGCGGGCCGACTTCGGTGATGGGGATTTCGGGGTGGGCGTTGTCGTAGAATTCGAGTTCGGGGGCTTCGCCCACGATGGCGTCAATTTTATCGGCCACGAGGTCCACGACGGCCGTCTTCAAATCGGGGTAGCTGATGTACTGGATTGACTGGTCGATGGCGTATTGCTCGGAGAGCGAGCCGGCGAGGACGCCAATCGTTTTGCCGGGGAGGTCCTGGGGACCGTTGATGTGGCCCTGCAGGCGCTCTATCGTCATCGTGGTAGTGATGGTGGAAGTGATGAAGGCGACGGCGACGACCCCGGTCAGCATCCACACAACCATGGCCAGGCGGCCCACGACGCCGGGAAAGCCTTTGTAGGTCGACTTGCCGGTGAGGGCGGTGGAGATGACATACGAGAAGGACTCGATGAGGCCCTCGCGCCAGGCTTTGGGGAAATCACGGTTGTGCTTGCGCTCGAAGAGGGTGGCCAGGACGGTGATTGAAATGAGCACCAGCACGATGACCCAGACGATGGTCAGGCGGAGGATTTTTTCGGTGTTTTCAATCAGCCAGCTGAGGGTGTGGGGCCGGGAGTCCACCACCATGATTTGGAAACCGGAGCGGAAGAACGGCTGGGAGAAATCCACCGTTACAAGCCGTTCGCTGGTGATGGAGGTGTCGCAGACGAGGATGTCGCACTCTTTGGCGGCGATGGCCTTGAGGGCGGCCTCGGTGCTCGGGTAGGGGACATACACGTAGGGCCATTTTTTCGACGCCGCAATTTGCTGCCAGAGGTCGACGGCGAAGCCGGTGGGGTGCGTCTGGACGTTGACGACGAAGGGAGGGTGCTCCACGATCGCGACCTTGAGCGGCTGGGTGGGCGGGGGCGGCTCAACCGAGGGCGGAATAGGCGGAGGCAGCGTTTGGGCAAAAAGGTTGAGCGTTGCCAGCAGCAGCAGCGGAAACAGCATCCGGCGGAGGCCGCGGCCACAAGCTTGGGCAAGGGAGCGACAAGACCCGCGCATAAATTGGAGGGGAAGATAGAGCGGAATGGACGGGATTGGCAATGCCGCGTTGCGGGACAAAAACGCTAGGGCAATTGCCAGGCGGGCAGCGGAGCAGCGGTCGGCGCGGCGAGCCAGGCGCGGATTTTGTCGCGCAGAAAGGCAATCCAGGCGGGATGTTCGTTCAGGCACGGGACGAGGGTGAAGGATTCGCCGCCGGCGTGCAGAAAGGATTCGCGGCCTTCGATGGCAATTTCCTCCAGCGTCTCGAGGCAGTCACTGACAAACGAGGGGCAAAGCACGACGAGGCGCTTGACGCCTTCGGCGGGTAGCGCGGTGAGACGGTGGTCGGTGAAGGGCGTCAGCCAGGGGTCGCGGCCCAGGCGGCTTTGGAAGGAGACTTCGTATTTTTCGCGCGGCAGGCCGAGGCGGGCGGCGACGAGGTCGGTCGCGCGGAGGCACTGATGACGGTAGCAGGTGGCGTGGGCGGGGTGGCAGCCATCGCAGCAATCCGGTCGGCTGAGGCAATGGGCGCGCGAGGGGTCGCTTTTTTGCAAATGGCGGAAGGGCAGGCCGTGGTAGGAAAAGAGCACGCGGTCGAAGGCCGGTTCGAGGAGTGGGCGGGCGGATTCGGCGAGGGCGTCGAGGTAGGCGGGGTCGTCGAAGAAAGGCGGAAAGGTGTCAACGGGAACGCCGGGAAGCTGGGCGGCGAGTTCCTGGGCGGCAAGCACGGCGGCGGTTTCGTAACTCGACATCGCGTAGTGCGGGTAGAGGGGAATCACAAGGACGCGGGACGGGCGGGCGTTTTTTAATTCCGCGACCACGCGCTGGATGGCCGGTTCGCCGTAGCGCATGGCGAGGGCGACCGTCGCGCCGGGTGAATCGGAGGAATCGCCGAGGCCGGCCTGGACTTTTTCGCGGACGCGGCGGCTGGTGGCGACGAGCGGAGAGCCAGCGGGCGTCCAGACGCGCGCGTAGGCTGCCGCCGTGCGCTTCGGGCGAAAGGGCAGGATGAAGGCGTTGAGCACGAACCAGCGCAGGGGCGCCGGCGTGTCGAGGACGCGTTCGTCCCAGAGAAATTCGCGCAGGTAGCGGCGCACGTCCGGGATGGACGTGGAATCGGGCGAGCCGAGATTGAGGAGCAGGACGGCGGGCTGGCTCATGGGTGAACAGACAAAAGCGAATCAGCGGTGGGCGGCGAGGCTGGATTCAGGGCGCGGTCAGCGGCAAGCCGGCCGGTTTCGAGGCATTGGGTGACGGAGACGCCGTCGCGGTAGCTGCCCGCTAACGCCAAGCCCGGCCACGTTTTTTCGGCATCGTCGAGTGCGGCGAGGATTTCGCCGTGTTGAAGACTATATTGCGGAATGGCGCGATCCCAGCGGATGAGACGCCGGTAAGTGGGCGGCCCGTTGACGCGGAGGAGTCTTTGCAGGTTTTCCTCTACAAGGCGCAGCAAATCAGCATCGTCTAGCGCGGCGAGTTCTGGCCTCCGGGCACCACCGGCGAAGGCGGTGAGGGTGACGTGATCTTGGGGTGCGCGCTCGGGAAAAAGTGACGAAGTAAACAGGACGCCAAGGACATCGAAGGGCTCGACGGCGGGCACGAGTAGGCCGAAGCCGTCGAGCCGGCCCCGCACATTTTTTTGCGGGTACCCAAGCACGACGACCGCGAGCGGCGGATGTTCGACGCGTTGCAGCGGAGTAAGTTGCGCGGCGAGAGGCGAGGGCAACGGCAAACGCGCAACGACGTGAGCGGGTACGGCGAGCACGACGGCGTCGAAAGTTTCCTTAGTAAAATGACCAGGCGAATCCCACGCGGCCGTCCAGACGCCGGAGGAATCGCGTGTGAGGGAATTCAGGCGTGCGCCGGTGGCGACGGTGTCGCCGAGCTGCGCGGTCAGCGCGCGGGGCAGCGCAGCCATGCCCGAGCGAAAAGAAATGGAACTTGAGCGAAAGCGGTTGGGGTCGCGAAATTGCGCGCGCAGGCCGCGCAGGACGGAGCCATGGGCGGTTTCGAGAGCGTGCAGGCGGGGAAAGGCGTGGCGCACGGAGATTTTTTCCGGGTCGCCCGCGTAAACGCCCGCGGCGACGGGATCGAAAGCGTAAGCGAGAGCCTCGGGGCCGAAGCGGCGGCGGGCGAAGTCGGCGAGGCTTTCTTCGCCAGCGGAATTGGCCGGGCGCGCGGGAATGCGCCATTCGCGCAGCAGGCGGAGTTTCGCGCTGAGGCTGAAAAGGCGGCTGGTGAGGAACGACCTGGGACCATGCGGGACTGGCTGGGGAACGCCGCCGCGCACGAGGAAGCGGTTTTTGACCAATGGAGCGGTCTGGACAATTTCGGATTCGAGACCGAGTGCGCGCAGGAGATCGAGGATGGCGGGAGAAGAAAGAACGAGAGAATTGGGTCCGGCCTCGGCCATGTATCCATTTCCCTGATACGTTTGGACGACTCCACCGGTTTGCGGGGCGGATTCGAGGAGGCGGACGAAGACGCCCGCGCGGCGGGCGTGCCAGGCCGCGCTGAGGCCGGAGAGGCCGCCGCCGATGACGAGCAGGCGTTTCATGCGGGAGCCGCGGCCGACTGCACGACGGTTTCGACGAGCGCGGCGACGCTTTCAATACGGGCCTGGGGGGTGAGGCCGTGGCCGAGGTTCACGATGTGGCCCGGCCCCGCGGCGGCGCGGAGCAGATCGCGGGTGGCCGCGCGGACGGTTTCCGGATCGCGTTCGAGCAGGAGGGGATCGAGATTGCCCTGGGTGACGACGCCGGGGTGGGCGGCGCGGAAGGCGCGGAGGTCAACGCTGGCATCAAGGCTCAGGACGCGCGCGCCGGTGGCGGATTGGGCGGCGGCGTGATGGGCGCGGCCTTTGGCGAAGAGAATGACAGGAGCGCCAGGCGGCAAAGCGGCAATGACCGCGCGAATCCAGCGGAGGGACCAGTCCGCGTAATGTTCATCGGGGCAAAGGCCGCCCCAGGAGTCGAAAATTTGCACGGCATCCGCCCCGGCGGCGAGTTGGAGGCGGAGCGAGGCGGCCACGGCTTGCGCGAGCTTTTCCATGAGCTCGCCGAATTGCACGGGGTCGCTTTGCGCGAGGCGCAGCACGGCGGGGTTTGGGCTCGGTGAGCCGCCTTCGACCATGTAGGCGGCGAGCGTCCAGGGCGCGCCCGCAAAGCCCAGCAAAGCAGTGTCGGGGCCGAGCGCGGCGCGCGTCTGGCGAAGGGCGGCGCCGATGTAGTCGAGGCGGTCGGCGACGCCGTCGGCATTCAGATTTTGGATACGCTCGGGCGAATCGAGCGGGTAATCGAGGCTGATCCCGCCCTGCTCGCGAAAGCGGTAGGGCTGGCCAAGGGCTTCCGGGATGGTGAGGATGTCGCTAAAGATGATGGCGGCGTCCAACGGGAAGCGCTGGAGGGGCTGGAACGTGACCTCGGCGGCGAGGGCGGGCGTGCGCACGAGGGTGAGGAAGTTGTGCTTTTCCTTGAGGGCGCGGTATTCGGGCAGATAACGGCCGGCCTGGCGCATGAGCCAGACGGGCGGGCGATCGACCGGTGTGCACGCACAGGCGGCGAGGAAACGTTCGCGGGGAGTCATGAGGCGGGAGCGTCGTTAAGCCAGTCGCGCGGCTGGAGGAAGACGGTGGCGAGCCGGGCTTCGGGGTCGCCGGGGGCGGGCTGCCAGCCGTATTCCCAGCGCACGAGGGGCGGGAGCGACATGAGGATGGATTCGACGCGGCCACCGGATTGAAGGCCGAAGAGCGTGCCGCGATCCTGCAGGAGGTTGAATTCGACGTAGCGGCCGCGGCGGTAGAGTTGGAACTGGCGCTCGCGCTCGCCGAAGGGAGTATTGTGGCGGCGGCGCAGGATGGCGGTGTAGGCGGGGGCGAAGGCTTCGCCAATGGAGCGGGCCACGGCGAAGGCGTTCACGAAACCACCTTCGTGGAAATCGTCGAAGAAGAGGCCGCCGACGCCGCGGGCTTCGCCCCGGTGGCGCAAGTGAAAGTAGCGGTCGCAGGCGTCCTTGAATTTTGGATACAAATCAGTGCCAAACGGGGCACAGGCGGCCTGGGCGGCGCGGTGCCAGGCGACGGCGTCCTCGACAAAGCCGTAACTGGGGGTGAGGTCGAAGCCGCCGCCAAACCACCAGGCGGGGCCGGACGGTTTTTGCACGGCGAGGAAGCGGATGTTCGCGTGGGCGGCCGGGCAATAGGGGTTGCGCGGGTGGACGACAATGGAAACGCCCATGGCGCGGAAGGGATGGCCGGCGAGTTCGGGGCGCGTGGCCGTGGCGGCGGGCGGAAGCGCGGCGCCGCGGACATCGGAGAAATTGACGCCGGCTTTTTCGATGACGGCGCCGCCGGGGCAGGCGCGGGAAACACCGCCGCCGCCGCCGGGATGCTCCCAGGCGTCGGTGCCAAAGACGGCGGTGGGGTCGAGCTCGCGCAGCCGGGAGAGGACGGACTCCTGCCAGGCGGTGAGCCAGGCCTGCACGGCCGCTGGGTCGGGTGTATCCATAATTCAACTACGCAGAGGTGACCCATGCCTGGATGGTGGCGACGAGTTTCGCGATATCGGGTTCGCGACCGATGGGGATGGGCGTGAAGGTCTCATTTCTGGATTCATGAAAGACGTGCAGGACGGTGCCGGTGAAATGCACGGCGGAGGCGTTCTGGCACCCGCCGCCGAGTGCGGCGAGCACCGCGCGTTCGAGGAAAACCGCGCGGGCGGTGGCGGCGCAAAAGAGGGGCGTGAAGCGCGGGGCGCCGATGGCGCGGCATTCGAGGGCAATGGCGCCCTGGCCGGCGGCGGGGACCATTTTCTCGACAGCGATCGGCTCGAAGACGAGCCCGGGAAAAGCGGTGAGGCCGAGGCGGTCGAGGCCCGCGGCGGCGAGGAACGTGGCGTCGGCTTCGCCGTCGGCGATTTTTTTGAGGCGGGTTTCGACATTGCCGCGCAGTTCGCGCCATTCGACCTGCGGCCACCACGATTGCGCTTGGGCGCGGCGGCGGGGGCTGCCGGTGGCGACGATGCGCGGGGTGGGAACATCAGCGCGTCGCACCAGAACATCGCGGGCGTCGGCGCGCGGGAGAAAACCGGCGAGGATGAGGCCGTCGGGCAGCGTCGTGGGCAAGTCTTTCGCGCTGTGGACGGCGAGGTGGGCGCGGCCGTCAAGGAGGGCGTCCTCGAGTTCGCGGGTGAAGAGGCCTTTGCCGCCCTGCTCGGCGAGGGACCAGTCGCGCTGGCGGTCGCCGCTGGTGGTGAGTTCGAGGATTTCAACGGAGGTCCACGGCGCGGCGTTTTTCGCATCCAACAGAGCCGCGCGCGCGAGCTCGGCCTGGCGCAGCGCAAGGGGGCTGCGGCGGGTGGCGAGGACGAGGGAGGAAAACGTGGCGGCGGGCATTGGAGCCGGGGCGTGGGTTTAGTGTTGTCGAAAAGGCATTCAACTAATGCAGTGGTTGGCTTATGGCAACCGCACAAGCCGAAGCGCCGAACCAAGCCTCGCGTGGGGCGATGGGGGCGATTTTCCTGACCATCTTTTTGGACCTGGTGGGGTTTTCGATCATCTTCCCGCTGTTTCCGGCGATGCTGAAGCATTACCTGCCGACAGCCGAGCAGGCGGGCTGGCTGGCGGACACGGTGCGGTGGCTGCACACACTGGGCGGGGTGTCGAAGCTCTCGGTGGAGGTGCTGTTCGGCGGGCTGCTGGGGTCGCTGTACTCCATCCTGCAATTTTTCTGCTCGCCGTTTTGGGGACGGCTGTCCGACCGGGTGGGACGGCGCACGGTGCTGCTGGGGACGGTGGCGGGGACGGCGTTGAGCTACCTGCTGTGGATTTTCGCGGGGCAGTTCTGGATACTGATCGTGGCGCGCGGGCTGGGCGGCATCATGAGCGGGAACGTCGCGGTGGGCTCAGCGGCGATCGCGGACGTGACGACGCCGGAAAAGCGTTCGCGCGGGATGGCGTTGGTCGGCATCGCGTTCGGGCTGGGATTTATTTTGGGGCCGGCGCTGGGCGGGACTTTCGCCGGATGGAACTTGCTGGAGCAATTTCCCGGCGGGGCGTCATTCGGGCTGAATCCGTTTTCGGGCTGCGCGCTGGTGGCGTTTGCGCTGAGCGTGATCAATTACTTCTGGGTGCTGGCGCGGTTCCCGGAGACGCTGCCGGTGGAAAAACGGGCCGCGGCGATCGAGGCGGAAGACCCGGCCTTGAGCGGCACGCGGCGGCTGAAGGTGATTTTCCAGGCGGACCGGCCGGCCATCCGGCGGACGAATCTGGTGAGCCTGTTCTACACGATTGCGTTCAGCGGGCTGGAATTCACGCTGACGTTTCTGGCGGCGGAGCGGTTTGGCTACACCCCGGCGGACATGGTGAAGATTTTTGTGTTCATGGGGCTGGTGCTGGTGGTGGCGCAGGGATGGTTGGGACGGCGGTGGGTGCCCAAAGTGGGGGAAAAGAAGGCGGTGCTGGTCGGGGTGGCGTGCGGGATGGCCGGGTTCCTCGTGCTCGCGTTCGCGGAGCGGATGCGGTGGTTTTACCTCGGGATGGGGGTATTTTCGGTCGGGGTCGGTTTGACGTCCGTCTGCCTGCCGGCGCTGGTGTCACTGTATAGTGATGCGACGACGCAGGGGCGGCACTTGGGATCGGCGCGGGCGGCGCAGGCGTTGGGGCGGGCGATTGGGCCGTTGTTTTCAGCACTGATCTATTTTTATGCGGGTTCCACGGTTTCGTACAGCGTCGGGGCGGTGGCGCTGGCGATACCACTGTGGCTGGCGCTGAAGCTGCCGGAGGCGAGGAAGGTGGGCGGGGAAATGGAAAATGAAAAACGAAAAGATGGAAAAGGAGGAGAAGATTGAAAGGAAGCAGAGGCCACCCCACCGTATTATAAGGGATAGACTTTTCCCCAATTTCCACCAAAAATAAACGTGAAGATGAATCGTCCGGGGATGACTTTTTTCAGGCCCTTTTTCGTCGTTGGCACAGTGGCTTGGCTGCTGGGATGCGCTGCTGCTTCGGGCGCGCTGACCCAGCAGGTGGTGGAGAAGACGGAGGCCGCGACGGCGCTCGTGGTTGTGACGACGGAGTTTGGCCCGGGATTTGGCACGGCGTTCTGCATCGACGGCAGCGGGCTGTTTGCGACCGACGCGCATGTGGTGCTGCCCATGGAGGGGCGGATTCAACTGGTCATTCATCCCGGCGAGAAAGACCAGCAGGTGGTGAACGCCCACGTGGTGGGAGCGGACAGCTCGACGGACCTGGCCGTCATCCAGGCGGAAAATGCCGCGAACCTGACCGCGCTTTCACTGGGGGATTCCGACAAGCTTTTCCCGACCCAGGAGGTGACGGCGTTCGGCTACCCCTTTGGCGATGAGCTGACGGTGGAGAAAAACGCCTACCCGTCGATCAGCGTGAACCTGGGCAAGGTGACGTCGCTGCGCAAAAAAGAGAACGGCGAGCTTTACCTGGTGCAGATTGACGCAGCGGTGAACCCGGGGAATTCCGGCGGCCCAATCATCGACGACGAAGGCAAAGTCATGGGACTGGTGGAGGCGAGCGTGCGGGGGTCGGGGGTGAATTTTGCCATTCCGGTCGCGCGGTTGAAGGCGATGCTGGCGAAGCCGCTGGTGGACGTGGAGCCCGGAGCGGTGAAGTGGAGCGAACGGAGCGAGAACCAGGCGTTCACGGTCAAGGTGACGACGTTGAAAAATTCCGGCATGGAGTATCAAGTGAGCCTTTCGATCAAACAGAACGAGAAAGACCCGTCCCCGCGCATCTTCACCGGCCAGACGAAGAAAGGCCAGTGGACGGTCAGCCTCGCGCCCGTGGCCAACACCACGGCGGCGACCGAGACCAGCAGCGAGACGCTGACGCCCTACGTCATCTACAGCGTGGCGCTCTCGCGGACGGGCAACACGACCACGACACTGGAAGGGCCGATTGCGTTCACCGGATCGCCGGAGTCGGACGATATCTTTTCATTCCTGAACGGACAGGTGGGTAATCCCGTGCGCCGGCGCGGCGGCCGGGGCGGGACGGCGGCCCCGCCGCCCGTGGAAACGCAGGAAATCGGCCCGGTGGGGAATACGAAGGGCGGGACCCCTTTTCGGCTGGGGGCGGTGAACGACGCGATGCCATTCGGCTTGCATATCATGACGGCGAAGGTGGCCGGGAAGACGGTGATCCGCGGCATCACCGTGCAGTGGAACGAGGCGCAAAAGGGCAACTTGAAAAACTTGGTGAGCGCGCGCGCCGGCTATGTGATTGGCGGATTGAACGTGGATGGCTCGGACACGTTCCTGGATGCCATTCAGATCATTTTCATCAAGAAAAACGCGGATGGCACGCTTGACCCGAAGGACACCTACACGTCCGACTGGGTGGGTTTTGCCAACGCGAAGCCGCAAGTCCACACGCTGGGCGGCAAGGGGGAGCACATTGTCGGCTTCACCGGCGTGAAGAGCGCGGACAACATCTTGACCGCCATCGGGCTGTTGCAGATTCCGCCGCCGGAGCCGTCCGTGCCGGGCGTCAAAGAGCCGCTGGCACCGGAAAAGTCGGGCTAAAACGGACGGCGATTTAGTGCCGCCGCCGCGGGCCAAAGCTGCGGATCGGGGCGTTGCGGTTCGTCGGGGCGTTGCGCAGGCGGTAGGTGATGCGGGCCTTGTTGAGGTCGTACGGGCTCATCTCCATTTTGACCATGTCGCCGACGGTGATCTTGATGAAATTCTTGCGGAGTTTGCCGGAGATGTGGGCGAGGACCTGGTGCTTGTTGGTCAGCTCGACGCGGAACATGGTGCCGGGGAGGACGGCGACGATCTTGCCTTCGACTTCGATGGCATCTTGGGACGGGTCAGGCATGGGGAAATAACGGGCAGTGAGCGGGGGAGCGGTGAGATGACAATAAGCCCCAATGATGCGCCGGAGAGGGCGGGCGCGTCAAGGCAATTGCGGGACGGTGAAGGGGAAAGAGGTTAATTCACAGAATAGCGCAGATTAAGAGGACAAATCCAAGGCTCTCGTCCTCTGGCCCCGTTCCCTCGAACTGTTCGACCGCGCCAGCCTCTCGGCGGAATTCGTCGCCGCCGGGATGTGGGCCAGCGGCGCCCGCATGTTCGGCAACGGCCAGACCCTCGCCCATATCGAAATCCACCGCGACGACTCCGCCTTCACCCGCCCGCTCATGATCGCGCAATGCGAAACCGAGCGCGTCCTCAACGAGGCCCTCGCGCAGCGCGGCCTGCCCGTCGAACGCTCCGTCACGCTGGTTAAGTGCACCCAAACCGCGGACGCCGTCACCTCCACGCTCCGTCATGCCGATGGCCGCGAGGAAATCGTCATCAGTTCCTGGCTCGGCGGGTGCGACGGCTCCCACAGCACCGTCCGCAAACAACTCGGCATCGAATTCACCGGCGACTTCGAACCCAACGACTGGATTCTCGCCGATGTGCATATCGACGGTCCCATCTGCCCTGACGAAATCAGCGCCTTCTGGCACAGCGAGGGCATCGCCGTATTCTTTCCGTTCGCACCGGGCCGCTTCCGCGTCATCGCCGACATGGGCAAAGCCCCCGGCACCGACAAACCCGCCGACCCCACCCTCGCCCAGGCCCAGGCCATTGTGGACCGCCGCGCGCTGCCTGGCCTGCGCCTCCACGACCCCGTCTGGCTCGCCGGGTTCCGCATTCACGAACGCAAAGTCTCCGAATACGGCCGCGGCCGCGCCTTCCTCTGCGGTGACGCCGCCCACATCCACAGCCCAGCGGGAGGCCAGGGCATGAACACGGGGATGCAGGACGCCTTCAACCTCGCCTGGAAACTTGCCCTCGTCCACCACGGACGCGCCCCACGCTCTCCCTTGCTCGACACCTATTCCACTGAACGCGGCGCCGTCGGTGACATGGTGCTCCACAACGCCGGCCTCTTCACGCGCGTCGCCATGATTCGCAACCCCGCCCTCCAATACCTGCGCAATCACCTCATCGGCCTCGCCACCCAGTTCACCGCGGTCCAGCAGCGCGCCATCGCCAACCTCACCGAAATGGCCGTCCACTATCCCAAAAGTCCGCTCAACGGCGAAGACCCCGGCCCCGCCTGGCGCGGCGGCATCTACGCCGGCGACCGCCTCCCCGACGCCAACCTCCTCGATCCCAAAACCGGCCAGACCACCCGTCTCCTCGCCGCCATCAGCAACTCCCAACACACGCTTTTGCTCATGTCCGCCGACCCCGCCGCGCTCGCCGCCCTCCGGCCCGAAGCGCAATCCGTCGCCGCCGCCTTTGGCCCCTCCGTGCAAATCCTTTCCGTCCAGTTCCAACCCCTCACGAGCCAATCTCCCGACCCGGACGCCGTCTCATCCGCTAATAACGCGCTCTTTGACTCCCAAGACGAACTCCGCGACCGCCTCGGCCTGCGCGCCACCGCCGTGGCCGCCGTCCGCCCCGACGGCTACCTCGCGTTCCGCGGGCATGCGCAGTCCCTTTCGAAATTACGCGAGCATCTGGGCACGTACCTGTCGCCGGCGTAAAAATATTCGAGGGATTCGGCCACCTCGTTCCGTCTTATAGGGTGACGCGGGACCGCTTGGTCGGGCCCCGCATCGGTAACCTCCCATGAAATACCTTCCCCTCATCCTTGCCGCGCTCTGCGCCTTCGCCGCCGCCGTGTCCCCCAGCCCGGCCCAAAATGCCACGCCGACTCCAGCCGCGGTTGCCCCCAGTCCGCCCCCAGATCCCAACGCTCGGATATATTTTAACTCAACCAGTCTCGCTTATAACTCCTTCTATAAACCAGGCCTGACGCTCTCCCAATTCATCAAGAGCCTTCCCAAGGATATGCAATGGACGGCCAATTCCAAACTCTCCCTTCGCCATCAATCCGACCCTTATACCGTCGTTGATGTTTCCGTTATCAAGCAGGGCCAGTTTCCGGATATACTACTGCTGCCCAATGACCGCATTACCGCCGAGCCCAAAGCCTTTATTTTTGAAGGCGGCACCCCTGCCGATGTCATCAAACAAGCCCAAGATTACTTCGGCGTTGACTGGTCGATGACGGTTATCCCGCCCGACATGCAAAATATCCGCGTCATGCCATTTCGCCTGATGCAGCCGTCGGGCCCCGGTGATGTCCTTAATCTCTACGACAAACTGAGCGGTCAGGTTTCTCCCTCGCTCGGCCAATGGTTTATCCAAGGCGATCCCAATAAACCGGATGTGCTCATGCTTTCCTCCAATGGCCAGATCATCCCGCAGGCCAAGGCCATCGCCATTGCCGACATCCCCAAGGACAAATGGGACAAAATCGCCAACGACATCCAACATGCCGACCTAGTCTCGCAACAATTTGCCCATGCGACTCAGTTACAAGATAGCGGCAAGCTCCTCTTTCAGGATGACTCCAAAATTCTCGTCGTCATCGGGCCGCCTGTCTTCATAGAATTGGCCGAATCCGTCGTCGCCGCCTACCGCGATAACTACAAGCTCCCCTTGGACCAACTCCGGGCCGCCGGCCTTGCCCCGGCCTCCAACATTCAGCCTCCTTCGCCATCCTCTTCGTCTCCGCCGCCCAAATAAGCTGCTCCATGCACTCGGGAAAACTCCAGCACGCCGCTCACCTGCCGGGTTTTCTCGTCATGTCCCTGCCCCGCGACCGGATTGCCGTCAATTCCCGTCCGCTCGCGCCCGCCGCCGAAACCCCCGGCCTCGCCGACCTCACCCGCGCCGTCC
>Ga0206873_1118_pt1 | contig 25936 bp, 29 predicted proteins | sample Alteio_BWOrgCont_11_FD_152631 | JGI IMG/M metagenome (GOLD analysis project Ga0206873, IMG submission 152631) | Enriched cells from forest soil in Barre Woods Harvard Forest LTER site, Petersham, Massachusetts, United States -... | ecosystem: Environmental > Terrestrial > Soil > Temperate forest >...
CTCGTTATTATTGTTCTTATGCGTTCCTTTGCTCAGGATGTTTCCGTTTTCATAATAACTTTCAAAAGGTCCTTCCATCGCTCCATTTACATAACCGTATTTGGATGCTATTTTACCATCGGAATAATACCATTTATAGTCTCCGTCCTTTTTTCCCATCTTAAATGTACCTTCTTCTTCCACATTGCCTGAACTGCCATACACCATATAGTTACCATTCAATATGCCCATAATGTAATGTTGTTCTGTAGAAACTCTGCCGCCGGGTGTATATTCCACATCCAAGCCGTCTAAGGTATCGTTGGTGTAATTTTTTTCGCCCTTGTAATAGCCGTTATCATCTATGGTATAGTCCGGTCCGTTTTTTAAACCGTTTTTGTAGATCGTTATTTCATCCAGGATTCCATTGCTGTGATGACTGCTCCACATACCTTCTTTTTTACCATTAACATAATTGCCCTTCCATTTTGTTGGGCCCAAATCTTCAACCCAAAGCCCCTCTTTTTGTCCTTGTGCATTCATTTTATTGGTGTCTGCAGGTAATGAAGCTGCTTTCGATGTAAAAGTAAATGCGGCGGAAAAAATAAAAATCGATGAAATTATTCTGCTCTTCATGGCGGATGATTTTATTAGTTAGGGGCACAAAATTGCAAAAAAACAACGAAGTAGTAAAAAATAAATGCTTGTTAAAAAATGTTAACCCTCCATTCCTGCCACCACAATCACTATTTCACCTTTTATGGTTGAAGTTGAAAAGTGTGCAATAAGTTCTGCAAGCGTTCCCCGGGCATTTTCTTCATGCAGCTTGCTTAGCTCACGTGATACGGCTGCTTTTCTTTCTGCGCCAAAAGTGGCGACAAAAAGCTCTAATGTTTTTAGTAGACGGAAGGGAGATTCGTAAAACACCATGGTGCAGGTTTCATTTTTCAAGGATTCCATTATTTTGTTTCTACCCTTTTTGTGTGGTAAAAAACCTTCAAAGTAAAATGAATCGCATGGCAAGCCGGAATTAACAAGAGCAGGAATAAGAGCTGTGGCACCGGGCAGGCATTCAGTCTTTATGCCTTTGGCAATACACTCCCGCACCAAAAGGAATCCGGGATCAGAAATACCGGGGGTTCCGGCATCGGTTACTAATGCTATGTTTTCGCCTTTACCTATTCGTTCCGCCAAGTGGGGGGTAAGGCTATGTTCATTATGCTGATGGTAAGCTATCAGGGGTGTGGTTATCTCATAATGCTTTAGCAGGATAGAGGTTTTGCGGGTATCCTCGGCTAATATGAGGTTTACTTCCCGTAATATGCGTAAAGCCCTAAGGGTAATATCTTCAAGGTTGCCGATGGGGGTAGGGACGAGGTAAAGCACAGAGAAAGTTATGAGTTATAAGTTATGAGTTATGCCGTAAGCAGGACAAAGGTAGGGATTAGATAGCTAGCTTCGTATTGGTCTTCCGTTTGAGTTTGTATTTTGTCTTTTTTTAATTGCATAATTTATTGAATTTTTATAGTAAAATATCAGGGAATAACAGGAGGGTTAACAGGGAAAATAACAGGGAAAAAAGCGAAAATAACAGGAAACCGATTTTTATTTAAAACATTGAATAATAACATGTTGCGAATTTTTATTCCCTGTAAATAACAGGGTTTAAAAAAATAGAGCGGCAAAAAAACGCCTAAAATTATTTGTCCAAAGAGATTACTTTTTAACATACCACCCGCCGCCGCATTTTTGCTTTGGCAGGTAATACAAAAATAGTGCACGAAAAAGTGTTTTTCTAAAAAGTCAATGACTTCTCATTAAATTAAAAAGTAAGAAGTAGGAATTAAAACCCAGTGAGATTGTCATTCTGAACGAAGTGAAGAATCGCAATATTACCGAGATGTTTCTCCCGCCTTAGGCTGGATCAACAGGACAAAGTCAGTTCACGACTTTAAAAGAGAAGAAAAGAAGCAGAAAGAATATTCAGGGAAATACAGACCCCTGCCCCTCCTTTAGGGAGAAGAGTAATTGGATGACTGCGTAAAATTTATCAGTATATTCGCAAGTAATAAACATTTCTAAAAAAGTATGCCGGATAAGTTTGAAAGGATGATACAATTGGTGAATGAGTTTTTTGATGTGAAAAACGATCCGGAGCAGCTTAATATAACAGGGGAAGTAATGGACAGGTTGAAGGCCATTCATCCGTCCACCATGTCGGAATATAATGAAGGCGATGGCCCTATTGTATGGATATTATTAATACCGACCATGAATACGGTAATGAACCGTTTTTTGAAGGGAGCGATTTCGGAAAAGCAACTGATGGATGAAACTCCGACTGATGGAAAATACGAGGCTATATACTTATGTTCGGCTTCTGTTTTACCTGAATACAGGCGTAAAGGAATGGCAAAGAAAGTAACTGTTAATGCTATTGGTGAGATCAGGAAGAAGTATGAAATAACAGCGCTCTTCTATTGGTCCTTTAGCCCGGAAGGTGATTTGTTGGCAGAAGCTGTTGCGAAAGAAGTTAACTTGCCCCTTCATAAACGCCAATCTGCTTGAAATTTATTCCCGGTTTGTTTTTTTAATACATGCAGCAAGATATTGAAATTGCCGTAATAGGAGGGGGAGCTGCCGGTTTCATGGCAGCCATATCCTGTAAAACGCATCATCCCGGGGCACGAGTTTTTATTTATGAAAAGTCGGATAAGTTGCTGGCTAAAGTGAAAATTTCAGGTGGCGGAAGATGCAATGTCACCCATGCCTGTTTTACAAATTCCCAGCTTGTTAAATTCTATCCGCGCGGGGAAAAATTCCTCAAAAAGACATTTACCCAATTCAGTTCAACTGATACAGTCAAATGGTTTGAGGACAGAGGCGTAAAACTCAAAACTGAAGATGACGGAAGAATGTTCCCAGTTACAGATGACTCTCAAACTATTATTAATTGTCTTCTGCGTGAAACTGAAAAATTGGGCATTTCAATTCAATTACATACACCAATAATGGGAATTGAAAAGGAAACCGGGAAATTTAAATTAACCCTGAGGGATAAAATAGTTTATGTAGATAAAGTAATTATTGCCAGCGGAGGCTCTCCTAAAATAGAAGGGTTTGATTGGATAAAAAGATTAGGGCATATTATCGAACCTCCTGTCCCTTCGCTTTTTACTTTTAATATGCCCCAGGAACCTGTTAAAGCATTAATGGGCGTATCGGTAGGTAATGCCAGTGTGCGGATACCCGGAACCAAATTGAAAACGGAAGGAGCATTATTGATAACCCATTGGGGAATGAGCGGCCCCGCCGTTCTGAAACTTTCGGCATGGGGAGCGAGGGTGCTGAAAGATTTTAATTACCAATTTACCATACAGGTCAATTGGCTCGGCTTAATGAATGAAGATGAAGCCCGCAATATTCTGGCGGAAGAAATTCGCCTGCACCCGAAGAAGAAAATAAGCAATAGCAATCCTTTTCAATTGCCAGGCAGATTGTATGCTTTCTTACTATCCAAAATTGGAATTCACCCTGAAATAACATTTACGGAAACGGGTAAGAAAAACCAAAACAGGTTACTAAATACATTGGTAAACGATGAATATAAAGTGGAAGGAAAAACCACCTTTAAAGAAGAGTTTGTAACCTGTGGAGGAGTAAACCTCGGTGAAGTTTCAGCAGAAACTATGGAAAGCAAGGTCTGCCCGGGACTTTATTTTGCGGGGGAGGTGCTGGATATTGATGGTGTTACAGGAGGCTTTAACTTCCAGGCAGCATGGACTACCGGGTTTATTGCCGGTAAACTGGGTAGTGTCAGCGAGACACTGCAATAATTTATATGTTAAATAGTTATTACTAACTATATGTTATTTTTGTGAAGCTGTTTTATGAATATCAGAGTACTTATAACAATTATTGTTCTCTTTTTTTTAGTTCCGTCGCTCCGGGGGCAGGATACCGTTAAGCCTGTTATTAAACATAAGGCCAAAGTAACACATTCAAATAGCCAAGCGCATGTAAGTGATACGGCCAAATTGTATAAAAAGAAGTTTGTAAGTATGCCCCTATATGCGCGTAACGGGTATATTGCAATAACAGGTGGTTTGGGCTTGCCTGTAGGGGCTTTTGCATCAAATGAAGGTGCGTCAGCAGGCGGAATATTCTCCATAAGCGCTGCTTTCCCCGGAGTAATTTCTCATTGCGGTATCGCATTTAAGTTTGATTATGGAATAAACGGGTTCAATCAAAGTAGATTGCTTGGCATTGTGAATAATAATGCCGGCTTCGGCAATATTGTTTGTTCCCTGCCCAATGGTTCCGGATATTGTACTTATCAAACCCTTTTAACCGGATTATATCTCACCTATCCCCATAAACATATTACAATAGATGTAAGGTTTTTAATGGGAGCGATGATGGCTTCTATACCGTCATTAACTGTAAATTATTATGACCAGACAAACTTTACAAGTGGTAATTTAAATGAGAATGCGAGTTCTGCTACTGCATTCGCCATTGACTTTGGAGTTGAAGCGAGATACCCCGTTAAGCCCAAGCTTTCTATTATCCTAAGCATGGATTATTTACATGCTGTTCCCACATTCACTAAGGTAACAACAGGCGCGGCATTAAATTCAGATGGCAATATTATACAAGGAACCGGGCAAGAAATAGCAACTGACCAACCCTTCAATATCTTTAGCTTTTCTGCAGGCATAGGATATATTATATCCGCCCAAAAGCCGGCTGTTAGGTAAAATTTTCCTTTACAATAAATTACAGACCTGTTTTTTTGTTGGTAATTGTTTGTAATACAATCAAATAAGGAATTTTCAATGTTAAGAATCAGCAAAGCTATTTCAGTATAAGCTTAAAATCGCTATTTTTGGTGTAGAATAAAGTGCCTATGAATTTTTCAATACATATTCGTGAAATGGATGCTGCTTTTATTGCAAGAGTATTTCTCGGTGTATTATTTTTCCTGCAAGGATATGATAAAGTTTTTCGCCTCGGTGTAAAGCAAGTTGTTCAGGCGGTAGATACTCCCCTTTCTGAAAGGGGAGTTCCTAAGTTTATGAATACACTGGGTGCGTATTTTACATCGTATATTGAACTTATTTGCGGCGCCTTTCTTATTCTTGGTTTTATAAAATATTATTGCCTGTACCTGTTGGGTTTCGATATGCTTTTTGCCGCTATTGCGTTTGGAATTGTAGAGCCCGTATGGGATATGAAGCATATTTTCCCGCGTTTGGCGTTGCTGCTATTCCTGCTCATCATCCCCTCACAATGGGATGTATTATCGGTAGATCATATTTGGTCATTAACTGAATTTATCAGAACAACCTTTTAAACAAATAAAATTGTAATGAATATTCTTGTTCCGACTGATTTTTCTGAAGTGTCTGAAAGCGCTGCCGATTATGCGGCTGAATTTGCCCTTGCCCTCGGTAAAACAAAGACCAGGCTTATTTTTTCTCATGTGTTCACCATGCCTGTGCCTGTCAGCGATATTCCGGTTGTTACAGTTCCGCTGGAAGACATGGAAAAGGAGGCTATGAAGTTGTTGCGCGCTCTGCATAAAAGAATAACTACAAGACACGGTGCGATAGAAACGGAGTTGAAGACCAACCCGGGTTTTGCAGTAGATGAAATAAGCAGTATCATCAAAAGCCATAAAATAGATTTACTGATTATGGGAGTAACCGGCGCGGGAAAAGCGCCCGACATGTATGGCAGTAATGCAACTTCAGTTATAAGCCGTGCTACATGCCCTGTAATTATTGTTCCCAAGGGACATAAATTCAAAAAGCCTTCGACCGTTGCACTGGCTTGCGATTATAAATCTATTGTGCCCGATGAAACAGTAGAAAAGTTTAAGTCCTTTGTACATTTATTCAATTCAAAGGTTTTGGTCTTTAATGTTCTCAAGCCAACTGAACTCGCAACCTACGAGAAGGCTGCCGCAGAGGTTAATCTTGAAAATGCTTTAGGAAATGTGAAATATTCTCTTCATTTCCAGGTAAGCGAAAACCTGGTGCAGGAAATAAATGCATTTGTCGATGAACACAAGGTAGAAATACTTGCCATGTTCCCCCATAATTACAGTTTTTTTAAGGGACTTGTGCACCACAGCGCTACCAAAGAAATGGCTTTTTCAACACATATACCTCTTTTAAGTATTCATGAATAAAATTTTTAGCTATGGAAATCACGATTAACGATAACCGGAAAATTTTTGCTATACAAAAAGAATTTAGTGACATGTTTCCGTTCTTAAAACTGGAATTTTATTCCAAGCCACATAAGAGTGGGGGAGCGCCTTCCACCAAGCCTATGAAACACATCAGCAAAACTATTGCAGAATGCAGAACTATACATTCTTCAGGCTTTATTACCATTCAACCCCAGATGACACTGGGTGAATTGGAGCAAGGCTTCAGGGATGTTTACGGGCTTTCTACACAAGTGTTTTGCAAATCGGGTAATGAGTGGCAGGAGACAACCGGAACAGATGACCGGACACTTGAAAAGCAAAACGAAGAAGGAAAGGAATTAAGTAAAGCCGAGATGGTGAGGTAGTCCATACCTTAGTCCATCTCCTGGAGGAAGGGGGAGAGAAATGCTAACCTTATTGGATTAATTACAAAAACTTTGCAAGTACCAGCACTATCAGCACGAAGGGCAGATAGGCAAACGAGCCGAACATCAGTTGTAAAGCTGATTTATGGGTCCTTTGTGTATATAATTTATAAGCAAAAACAGAGAATGCTACTCCTGCAAGAACAAGCAGCCATGTAACATTCACTCCCGCTGATTGATACATATATAAAAGTAAACCTGCAGGGATAATAAGGAAAGTAGAGAGCAAAATAATAATGGCAGAGGCTTTATTCCTCCCGCCAGAATTGGGAAGCATTCTGATGCCGGCTTTGTTGTATTCATCATCTAACAGCCATGCAATAGACCATGTATGAGGGAATTGCCATATAAACTGTATGGCGAAAAGTATCACCGCACCCTTGGTGATTTCACCGGTTGCGGCTGCGCATCCTATTACTACAGGTAAAGAACCTGCCACTGCCCCGGGAAAAATGGTAAGAGGCGTAATTTTTTTGAGAGGAGTGTAGATTCCGGCATAAATAAGTAGAGCAGCTACTCCAAGAAATCCGCATAACATATTTATTTTAAAAAGCAGGAATGCCCCGGTAATAGCTAAGATCATTCCAAAAATGAGCGCCTCACTTACTTTCATACGTTCACCAGGTAATGGGCGTGTTAAAGTGCGCTTCATCAGCTTGTCAGAATTTCTTTCAATAATCTGGTTAAAGGTATTCGCAGCCCCGGTAACAAAAAATCCGCCTATAGATAAAAGCCATATTGTTAAAGGTTCCACATGGCGTTGGGTTGCCCATAGGTATGCCATTGAAGCTGAGAATACTACTAGGAAAGACAGCCTCATTTTAATGAGTTGGCTATAGTCGGCAAAACGGGTTTGGATACTTTTCACGGGTTGCAAAGATATATTACTTACTGATTCCAAATGAGGAAAAGATATATAGGGTGGTGAATAGTGCTTTTGGAATATTGTTATTGGGAAATAAGGTTGAAAGATTATCAGGCTATTGGTTTCTACTAAGGTTTTTAGCATCACTGTTTTTAAACCTTAGTAGAAAAGATGCCCACTGACTTTAAAACCTTATTTTTGAAATGGCTTGTAAGTACTAATTCTATTTATAGTATAGTTCTATTGGGTAAGGAATAAAGTTGAAATTGGCGGCGATAATAGAGATTCCGAACGGAACGAAATGAAGTGAGGAATCTAACTCAATTTTTAATTACCTTTGCAAGCCTCACCAATGTTCATTGTTTAACCTATAACCTCTAATATTCAACATTCTAAATGAAATTCTTAGTCTGTATAAGCCATGTGCCCGATACGACCACCAAAATAACTTTTACTCCCGATGGTAAGGCTTTTAATACCGCCGGAGTACAGTTCATTATCAATCCATATGACGAAATGGCGCTAACCCGCGCCCTTGAACTCAAAGAAGCGCTGGGAGGCACGGTAACGGTTATTAATGTGGGCCCGGCAAGCACCGAGCCAACTATCCGCAAAGCCCTTGCCATAGGCGCCGACGATGCAATCCGCATTAATGCTGAACCTACCGATGCGCTTTTTGTAGCCTCTGAAATTGCGGCTGTCGCAAAAAATGAAAAATATGACATCATCTTTGGAGGAAGGGAATCTATTGACTATAATGGATGCCAGGTTATGGCCATGATAGGCGAGTTTCTTGAACTGCCCTCAGTTGTTATTGCCACCAAATTGGATATTAGCGGAACTGCTGCCACATTGGAACGAGAAATTGATGGAGGCAAAGAAATAGTGAGTGTTAATTTACCTTTTGTGGTAAGCGCTCAAAAGGATTTTGCCGAACCCCGCATTCCTAATATGCGTGGTATTATGAGCGCACGCACCAAACCGCTTAAAGTGGTTGAACCAACAAGCACATTAAAACCAACAGCCTCTGTGGGTTTTCAAAGTCCTCCGCCAAAGTCTGAATGTAAAATGATTCCGGCGGAACATCCTGAAGAACTTATACAGTTGCTACACACAGAAGCTAAAATAATATAATAAGGATGAACATGGGTTTGCAAAAGTTTATTGAGATTGCTTCGTTCCTCGCAATGACGATAGTATTTTCAAGAGTAGCTTTCAGAACGGTAATACGTCATTGCGAGGAACGAAGCAATCTCTCCGAATACACATATTATATTGCAAAATTGTATAACATAAGGATAATAGGGGAATATATGTCTTTTCATTCAATATTTAAAATTTAACATTCAACATTATGTCTATATTGGTATATGCCGAAACCTGGGATGGAAAATTTAAGAAGCCATCTTTCGAAGCAATGACCTATGCGTATGAATTAGCCAAAACCACCAATGATACAGTTACTGCTGTAGTTATTGGGGCTGCCAGCGAAGACGAATTGAAAAGAGCCGGGGAATATGGCTGCTCCAAAGTTCTTCATACCGCCGACAATCGCTACTCGACATTTTGCCCAAGCGCATACACCGCAGTTATAGCCGGTTGCGCTACATCTGAAAATGCAAAAACTGTTGTTTTCTCTCAAACATATTCCGGTAAATCTATCGCGCCGAGGCTTGCTGTAAGACTAAAGGCAGGGCTTGTATCCGGCGCTGTTGGATTACCTTCTTCAACTAATCCGTTTGCAGTTCGCAAAAAATGTTTTTCAGGCAAAGGCTTTACGGATGTACAGGTTTCATCTGATATAAAAATAATTGCTGTAGCCCCGAATGCCCACCACATAACGGCTAATAATGTTAATGCAACGATACAGTCAATTACCCCGGATGTTTCGGACGCTCTTTTCAATATAAAGGTAAACGAAATTAAAAAGACCTCGGGCAAAATAGCACTTACAGAAGCCGAAATAGTAGTTTCCGGCGGCAGGGGTATGAAAGGACCTGAAAACTGGGGGATGATAGAGAACCTGGCAGATGCGCTTGGTGCAGCTACAGCTTGTTCTAAGCCGGTGGCTGATATGGGCTGGAGACCGCACCACGAGCATGTGGGACAAACAGGAATAACCATTTCTCCCAATCTTTACATAGCTGTTGGAATATCGGGAGCCATACAGCACCTGGCAGGTATCAGTTCGTCGAAAGTGATAGTGGTTATTAATAGTGATAAAGAAGCTCCTTTCTTTAAAATAGCCGATTATGGCATTGTCGGAGATGCCTTTCAAATTCTGCCAAAAATCACAGAAGCGGTGAAACAGTTAAAATCTTCTCATTAATCTTTAAAAAGTGGTAACTTTGCACTACGTAACGCTATAAGACGGAAAATTCCGGGATGAAGAAGATACCTTTAGACATAGTAGGTTTATCCTATAGCCAAACCCAGTCTGGCGCCTATGCACTGTTGCTGAATGAATCTAAAGGCAAGCGCAGATTGCCCATTATTATAGGCGGGTTTGAGGCTCAGGCCATTGCCATTGAAATGGAGAATATGAAGCCCAGCCGCCCCCTTACGCATGATTTGTTCAAGAACTTTGCTGAGACATTTGAGATAAAGCTAAAGGAAGTTATTATTTATAACCTGGTGGAAGGCATTTTTTATGCCAAACTTATTTGCGCCCGCGATAATAACGAAGTAGAAATTGATGCCCGCACCTCTGATGCGATAGCCCTTGCAGTGCGCTTTAACTGCCCTGTATATACGTATGAATTTATTCTGAACTCGGCAGGCATAGTAATGGATGATGATTTGATAAAGGAAGGCAGCGTTAAAGAAGCCAACGTGGAAAAAAAGGTTGAAAAACAAGAAGAGGATATTCGCAAGAAATCGCCGGAAGAGCTCAAGGAAATGCTCCAAAAAGCACTTGACAGGGAAGATTATGAAAGAGCATCGCGTATAAGGGATGAGATAAATGCCCGTAAAAAATCCTGATAGATTAAACTTTTTATCAAAAACAATTTACCCGGTATATTTCCGTTAACAGGAATGATGAACAAGATGCAATCAGCGCCGCCTGTTAAAGCTTTCCGCTCCCTTTTCAATACTCGCTATACACTGTTATTATTGCTGTTTTTCTATTCCCTGTTCTCTTTTCAATGCAAAAAAGACCTCACGACCAGCAGTTCTTCAGCTAAGCTATCTTTTTCTGCCAATTTGCTTTTTTTCGATACAGTGTTCGCCACCGGAACTACCGGTTCCAGCGTAAGGGCCTTTGTGGTGCATAATAATAACAGCGAGGCGGTGGTGGTTTCGTCTATCAGGCTGGGGGGGAATTATTCTTCATTCAAAATAAATGTGGATGGAGTGTCGGGTACAAACTTTAATAATATTAAAATTCCGGCTAAAGACAGCATATATGTATTTGCCCAGGTAAACGTCAACCCGTTAAATGCAAACAACCCTCTTGTAATTGATGATTCATTGCAATTTACTACGAATGGGAATGTACAATATGTGTATATGCTGGCTTTTGGGTGGAATGCCTATTATTATGTTCCGAATGTCCATCCCAAGAATGGGCCTGCTTATTACCAGCTTCCTTCCGGTAACAATACCTGGACAAATGATAAGCCTCACGTGATTTTTGGATATCTTTTTATACCTCCGGGAAGTACGCTAAATATACAAGCGGGTGCCGGCGTTTATCTGCACGACAGCGCCACCATATATGTAGATAGCGGAGCTACTATCAATGTTACGGGAAGTTTTGCCAGTCCTGTTACGTTCCAGGGCGACCGGCTGGAGCCCGATTACAAATATCTTCCCGGTCAGTGGAATGAAATCCTTCTTGCACCCGGAAGTATAAATAATAATATCAGCTGGGCCGTGATTCAAAATGGTACTACAGGCGTACAGGCGGATACGGTATATAATTCTAATCCTACCCTGAAAATGGATCATACCATTATTAAAAGCATGAGCGGTTACGGTTTGTTTGGGGCAGGAGCTGTCATTAAGGCCGATGACTGTGTTATTGCCGATTGCCAGTATGGCTGCCTTTATTTGTGGATAGGGGGGGACTACCAGTTTAACCAATGTACTTTTGCTGATTACTGGGGTGTTGATAATTCATACGGTCAAAGAATATCACCGCTTTTATACTTGAATAATTATTACCAATCTTATGCAGGGCAAACGATTGAACGGCCTATCAGGAATGCCTTCTTTGGCAATTGTATTATTTATGGGGCGTTGGCCGAGGAATTAAAGTTGGATTCACTGAATACTAACACTGATCCGATGAACTATTATTTTAAAAACTGTATTATTAAAACACAGCACGCTTATTTTCCGGGACACCATAATAATGATTCCATATATCTAAATCTGGATCCATTGTTTACTAATCCCGCCGCCGATAATTACGAAGTAAATTCGGGTTCACCTGCCATAGGGAATGCTAATTCAAGCATTGCCTCACAACCACAATATCATATGGATTTAGCAGGTAATCCAAGGAACCCTCCTTATACAATAGGCGCTTACCAGCAATAATGCATTAAATTTTTTTAAGAAACCGGTGGCTGCTGCTCTTGTTGTGGCTGTGGCTTTTCCTTATACATAATGGAAACACCAACGGTAATATAGCCAAGCATCAAAATAATGGGCGCTGTTACCATACGTTGGGTCGAAAACAATTCATAGCTGAATTGGTTGGGGTCTTTGCTTCCACCGCCTGCCAGCAAGATAAAACCTATTATTATAAGAAAAATTCCCGACAAAAGAAGGATATAATTCTTCCGCTCAAATGCAAACTGCATACGAGGCTTTTGCTCAACAACTCTTAAAGGTTTTTTTACGATTTTCTTTACTTCAGCAGGCATGTATAATATGGAATAATAGAATTATTAGCAAGTCGCCATTGACATATAACGTGTGCAAACAGAATCCAGAACGGCGTTTTGTGCCTTCAGGCTTTCTTCTGCGCTATTCAATGCTTTTTCTTCCTGGTTGGCGCTAAAGTTAGCCATCATGGCTTTCCAAACTTTCACGTGTTCTACGTCTGCAACTTCGTGCTCGGTAAAATATTCGAGTGTTGAGAAATCGGAAACACCGTAGAATTGTTTCAATCCGTCAATTTTAGAACGGCTTATTTTTGGAATGTCAGATTCATAAGCAAACATGGCGGCGCTGCCTTCAATAGGGTCGCTCATAAGGCTAGTCATGCGGTTTACCGCCTCAATAGTATTATCAGAAGGGGTATATTCATGCAATTCTTTTTTTGAAACACCTAAGCCTTCAGCGAAATTTTCCCACAAACCAATATGAGTTTTTTCTTCTTCCAGGTTCATTTTCAATTCAAGCGTAGGGCAGGTTTGATAAATTTTTTCAACCATGCCGGGAACTGCTTTCACCAAATGAAAATATTCTTTTACATATCCGCATAATGCGTCTTTGCTTAGCGTTCCTGCCGACCACTGCTGATAAAAGGGGTGTTTTAGCAAACTGTAATGTTCCAGTTTTTTGTTCAGTTCATCTTGAAAAGTGCTCATGTTGTGTTTTAGGTTTAGCTGTTTGATGCGCAAATGTATAAAAAAATAGTACCCTCTGCAGATAAATTTTATTTTTTTAACAAAGAGTAAAAAATTGAAATTGTAAGGGACAATCTAAAATATTGATAATAAATAAGATACACTATAAAAGACACGTATTTTTATCTCCCGCAAGATTAACATATAGCATGTAGATAAATGTTCATTTTTCCTACCTTCGCGAGTCGGTATTGAATATGAAATTATTTTAAAATTCAAAATATAGCAGTATGAAAAAGGCATACATATTCCCGGGACAAGGCTCACAGTATAAAGGCATGGGGAAAGAGTTGTACGATAGCTCTCCTAAGGCAAAAGAACTTTTTGAAAAAGGTAATTCCATTCTTGGCTTCCGCATAACGGATACTATGTTTGACGGTACCGATGAAGACCTCAAACAAACCAAAGTAACGCAACCTGCTATTTTTTTGCACTCCGTTATTATCGCTTATTTGCTGGGTGAAAATTTCAAGCCTGGTATGGTGGCAGGTCATTCGCTTGGGGAGTTTTCCGCGCTTGCTGCCGCAGGGGCAATCAGTTTTGAAGATGGATTGAAATTAGTATATCAACGTGCTATGGCAATGCAAAAAGCTTGTGAGGCTACACCATCTACAATGGCTGCTGTGCTTGCCCTTGATGATGGTAAGGTAGAAGAAATATGCGCCTCAATAAAAGATGACGTAGTTGTGCCTGCCAATTATAACTGCCCCGGTCAATTAGTAATTTCTGGAACGATACCCGGAGTTACCAAAGCCTGTGAACTGATGAAAGCAGCAGGGGCTAAACGCGCATTGATTCTCCCGGTTGGGGGGGCTTTTCACTCTCCACTTATGGAACCCGCAAGGGTGGAGCTTTCCAAAGCCATTGAATCAACAATATTCAATAAACCTGTATGTCCCGTTTATCAAAATGTAAACGCTTCGCCCGAAACCGAACCCGATAATATAAAGCGCAACCTAATAGCCCAGCTTACCGCTCCCGTAAGGTGGACGCAGACCATACAACGCATGAGCGCTGACGGAGCAACTCAATTTTTTGAAGTAGGACCGGGCAAAGTATTGCAAGGCCTGGTTAAGAAAATTTCTCCCGCCGCGGAGGCAATGAGCGTTTAAAAGGAGTATGAAAAAGTCAAGAGTAATAGTTGCTGTATTGCTCCTAAGCAGTTTTTCTGCAGGAGCGCAGTTTTTGTATGCCCTTGGAATTGCTCCCGGATTAAGTTACGGAAAAGAGGTGTGGAGTAAGGAACAGTTTGGCGCAAAAGAGAAATACCTTTTTGGCCTGAATGGATCGTTGCTTGCGGAGTTTTTCCCAAATCCCGTTTTTAAGTGGAGATCGGAGATAATGTACAATCAATTAGGAACTACGGAATTGTTTGATGCAAATACATATATCAATAATACCAATTATATTTCATTTAATAATTACCTTAAAATCCAGCATGAGTTTTTCAGATTCATGCCTTACATTTTGATTGGCCCTCGAGTGGAATACCTGTTTTCTCGCAATGCTTCGATATTTCCGCAAGCAATTAACAATATGTACAAGCTTCATCTTTCTGCTGCAATTGGTGCAGGTGTAGAATTGATTTCGTATAGTCGTTTTAAGTTATTTACCGAGGTGTTTTACAATCGTGATGTTATGCCTTCGTTTTCCGGGAATGTTAACGGAATACCCACTGTTATAATTCAACACGATTATGAGTGGAGGATAGGATTGAAGTATGTGTTTAAGCCACGGGACAAGTGCCCGAGGGTTATCAATCCCGCCGGCAATCCACCGGGGGTGATGTAAGTGGCTTTCTACGAGTCATCTCAAAATAAGGTTTTTAGAAATCATCGGATATTTTTTCTACTAAGGTGAAAAGCAGGGGGTATAAAACCTTAGTAGAAAAGAAATCGTCTGGTAATCTTGTAACCTTATTCCCCCGCCCCTAAATTTTTTTAAGAGGTTTGTAAGAACATTCTGTATTAGCTATTTAAAAATCTTTCTAACTCGGAAATGATTTTACCCGTTGCGCCTTTTCCACTCGAGATGTAAGAAGCGCCGGCCTGTCCGCAATCTTTCATATACGATTCATAAACCAATAATTTTGTTGTGATGGATTCTAATTCTTGTGTTGAAGAAATAGAAAATCCTCCGCCCCTTTGTATCAGTTCTTCTGCTTCAATAAATCTTTTGTAATTAGGTCCAAATAAAACGGGAATGCCGTAAACAGCTGCTTCGGGGAGATTGTGAATCCCTTTGCCAAAGCCGCCGCCCACGTATGCTATATTGGCATACCTGTATAAATAGGAAAGCAATCCCATTTTATCCAGTATCATAACAGAAGCTTTGGAAACCCTATCCTCATTAGCTGTTGAGTAGGGTATGGATGCAGGGTATTTGTTTTGTATATTTTTAATTCGCTCTTCGCTTGTCTCATGCGGCGCAATCAGCAGTTTAATTTTTTGCCCGGAACGAACCAGGCTCTCAAACACAGGAAAAATAAGATTCTCATCTTCCTCCCAAGTGCTGCCGCATACCCAAAGGTTTTCCCCATTTTTAAATTTTTCTACCAATAGATTGATGTATGCCTGCTGTGAAATTTCAATCACCCTGTCGAACCGTGTATCGCCACAGACTATAACATTGCTTATTCCAAACCTCTTTAATAAAGCCTCAGAGCCGTTATCCTGCACAAAAAGCGTGGTGTATAAATGCAGTTGTTTCCTGAACCATGATCCGGTACTCTTAAAGAAATACTGGCCTTCCCTGAACCTTGCCGAGATTATAAATGAGGGTGTTTTTTTATTTTTCAGTGCATTCAGATAATTGTACCAAAACTCATATTTTATAAAAATAGCTATAACCGGTTTTGTTATTTCAATAAAGCGTTTTGCATTGGATGGAGTATCGAGCGGCAGGTAAAAAACATAGTCAGCTTCTTTATAATCCTTACGGGCTTCGTAGCCGGAGGGTGAAAAAAATGTTAGCAGGATTTTATAAGAAGGGAATTTTTTGCGGAATGCTTCTATAACCGGTCTTCCTTGCTCAAACTCTCCTAATGAAGCGCAATGAAACCATATAAGTGGCTGGTTTGAATTTTGAACCGCCTGTTTAAGTTTTATGAAAATATCTTTCCTGCCCATTTTCCATTTGGAAGCTTTTTCGTTGAAGAAAGCGGCTATGAAAATAGAAAGCCCATAAAGACGGATACCTAAATTATATAGGATTCTCATGCTGATTTTTTGGGTGGGTTAGTCCATACTTTATAAGATGGAAATACATCGGAAAGGATTGGTTTTTTCTCAAAGATACCATATAAGGCAGAGCCGCTACCCGTCATAGATGCGTAAATGGCGCCTTCTTTATATAAACGTTTTTTTATTTCTGCAAGTTCCGGATGACTACTAAATACAGGCTCTTCAAAATCATTCACAATATTATTTTTCCATGAATGGATAGGAGAGGAGAGCACTTCTTGTTTAAGGCTGTGCGCCCTCCTGGCCGGTTTTATGAGACTGTAGGCATTTTTAGTTTCTATATGTATCTGTGGATAAATAATAGAAATGTAATAGCTGCTTAAATCAAGGTCTATGGGGGTGATGACATCTCCTTTGCCACTAACAAATGCGGGTTTATTATCTATAAAGAAAGTGCAATCGCTGCCTATTTGCGAGGCATATGATTTTAATTCCTCATTGCTCAAATTAAGGTTACACAATTCATTCAGCATCCTCAGGAAAAAGGCTGCATCGGCAGAGCCGCCGCCTAATCCTGCACCCATAGGGATACATTTTAATAGCCACGCATTAAGCGAAGGAAGATTGTGTTTTTTGTATAGTAAATGATAAGCTTTAACACACAGGTTATCTTCCGGGGAGCCGACCACAGGAACACCCAAGTTTGTTAAATTTATTTCACCATTTCCCTTTGTTTGTATCACTTCCAGCGCATCAAACCAATTTACAGGATAAAAAATACTTTCGATAGCATGATATCCGTCATCCCGTTTTTTAAGGACGTTTAAACCAATATTAATTTTTGCGTTTGGGAAGCAAATCATGTTTAAATACTATTACTTAGGTAATTTTCTTTTGCGTAATATTTCCTTGTTTATCTGTTTTACCAGCATGGGTCCTTCATAAATAAAACCTGTGTAAAGCTCAATCAAACTGGCTCCTGCATCCAATTTTTCCATGGCATCTTCAACCGAATGTATCCCTCCCGAAGCTATGATTGGAAAGCTTTTGCCCGATTTTTCAGAAAGGTATCTCACCACCTCCGTTGAGCGTTTTAAAAGTGGTTTCCCACTCAAGCCTCCATTTTCAAAAGGAGCAGCATCTGTTTTTAATCCCTCGCGTGAAATGGTGGTATTAGTAGCTATTACGCCACTTATTTTACAATCGGTAACGATGCTGATAATATCATCTAACTGTTCGTTGTTCAGGTCAGGCGCTATTTTCAGGAAGATAGGTTTGGGTACAGTATGTGTTTTGTTTTGCAATTGTAATGCGCTAAGTAGTTTCGTGAGCGGCTCTTTTTCCTGCAGACTTCTTAAACCGGGCGTATTGGGCGAACTTACATTAACAACAAAATAATCCACATGATTAAAAAGTAATTCAAAACACTTTTCATAGTCGCGAAAAGCCTCTTCGTTAGAGACTTCTTTATTCTTCCCGATGTTGCCTCCGACAATTACTCCCGTATTTTTCCTGTTAAGTCGGGTTATAATTTTATGCACTCCGTGATTGTTAAATCCCATCCGGTTTATTAGTGCTTCATCACTATGCAAACGAAACAGGCGTGGTTTTGCATTTCCCGGCTGGGGATGGAGGGTAACTGTGCCTATTTCTACAAAGCCAAAACCAAGGTTGCCCATTTCTTTATATACCAAAGCATTTTTGTCAAATCCTGCTGCAAGCCCTACCGGGTTGGGGAATTTAATGCCTGCGACTACTGTTTCCAGTTCCGGTGCATTAATGCAAAAACTTTTTTTAAGTATACTATTTACGAATGGAATAAGAGAACCGATTTTTAGCAATGTAGCCACAATGGTATGGCTTGCTTCGGGTGGGAAGAGGAATAATATAGGACGAATTAGTTTCTTATACATGGTTAAGGTATAAATATTTCAGCCGGATATTCAATGGATGTAAGGTACAGCCCGCAGGCGGCTACAGAAGCGCCGGCATGGGAGCGGTTTTTACTTTCAATAATGCGGCAAAAATCGCGGTGCGTATATTTGCCATTCCCCACATTCAGCATAGTGCCGACAATAGCCCTCACCATGTTCCTCAGGAACCTGTCGGCTGTTATGGTAAAGGATAGTTTATCGCCCTGCATTTCCCACCCAGCTGATTTTATAGTGCAAAAATCGGTTTTATTATTGGATTGCAGCTTTTTAAAACTTGAAAAATCTTTATATTGTTTCAACGTGGCACAAGCCTTATTCATTTTATCTATATCCAGCGGATGGGGGTAAAATAGCGCATTGCCATACAGGAATGGATTTTTGCGGGTTACAATATCATAGCGGTAAGTTCTTGAAGTGGCATCGAAACGGGCGTGGGCATCTGGTTTTACTTTCCAGATATCCTGGAATGCCATAGTGAAAGGAGTAACTGAATTAAACTTATATAACCATTTCTTCTTTTCTTCTGAAAGGGTTTCCAATGGAGAATCGAAATGGGCAAAAAATTTTTCGGCATGAACACCGGTATCTGTACGGCCTGCACCCGCCAGTTTTGTAGGGTGATTAAGCACTTTAGAAACAGCCTTATTGCAAATCTCCTGGATAGTGTCTGGAGAATTGCTCTGTTCCTGCCATCCGTGGTAACCGGTTCCTTTAAATGAAAGTTGAAGAAAGTAACGCATTTGGCAAAATTAAAAATAACCTTGGTATGCTTATTGTCTTTGTCATATTGATCCAGCCTACGGCGGGAGAAATATCTCGGTAATGCAGAGATTCTTCACTTCGTTCAGAATGACAATCTTATATGGCGGCGGTTTGAGGCAAAAATATAATACCTTCGTGCTTGATTTTTAACAGACAAATTTAAAGTAGAGTAATAGAAACAGGTTATTATGAAAGAGAATAGTACCGAAGGCGAAAGGCTTAACAAATATATATCCAATACGGGCTACTGTTCACGGAGGAAAGCTGATGAATTAATTTTTATGGGGCTTGTGAAAGTGAACGATAAGGTTGTAGATTCACCGGGATACAGGGTGAAATCTAATGATAGGGTGAATGTAGAAGGAACTAAAATCAGGCATGTACAGAAACAGTATATTTTACTCAATAAAACGAAAGATGCTATTTCAACCGTGTCGGACGAAAGAGACCGGAAAACCGTTATTGACCTAATAGAAGGTGCCTGCCATGAAAAAGTTTATCCCGTTGGCAGACTCGACAGAAATACTACGGGACTGCTTATTCTTACCAACGATGGGGAGTTGGCGAACCGCTTATCTCACCCGTCCGGAGAGGTGAGGAAGGTATATAAAGCAAAGCTGGACAAGCCCTTAGCTTATGCCGATTTGAAGAAGATACGTGAAGGGATTATGCTGGAGGACGGCTTTGCGCAAGTAGATGAAGTTGAATATTCAAAAAATGAGGGAGAAGAAGCGATAGTCCTTACCCTGCATAGCGGGAAAAACCGCATAGTACGCCGTATTTTCGAAGCTCTTGAATATAAAGTCAAAGCCCTCGACCGTGTCGGGTATGCCGGGCTAACGCTGCATCACCTGCCTCGCGGAGCCTGGAGGTACCTTACGGCAGAAGAGGTAAGAAAGCTAAATGCTTCGGGACAAAATAAAAAAGGATTGAAGAGAAGTTAAAATTGAAATTCAATGCCTTTGTCATGTTGATCCTGCCTACGGCGGGAGAAACATCTCGGTAATACAGAGATTCTTCACTTCGTTCAGAATGACAAGTCGGGCAAGATCAGAATGACAAATTCATTTACTTTTTTCATAACTTTGCGCCCTTTAATTTTTACCAAACTAATTGATGAAAACAGACAGTTTTGCTTACCGCCATATAGGCCCCGGTTCACAGGATGTGAAACACATGCTCGAAAAAATTGGATATGCCACTATAGATGAATTGATTGATGCCACCATTCCCGCTTCTATACGGCTGAAAAAGCCTATGAAACTTCCTGATGCTATGCGGGAAGATGAATATGCGACCCACATTAATGAACTGGCTTCTAAAAATAAAATATTCCGTTCTTATATGGGGCTTGGGTATTATAATTGTCATATCCCGGCTGTCATCAGGCGCAATGTGCTTGAAAATCCGGGATGGTATACGGCATATACTCCTTACCAGGCTGAAATTTCCCAAGGCAGGCTGGAGGCTTTGCTTAATTTCCAAACGGTGGTATGTGACCTTACAGCTATGCCCATTGCCAATGCTTCTCTGTTAGATGAAGCTACGGCCGCTGCCGAAGCCATGCTCATGCTCTATCATTCCCGTCCTGCTGAAAAACAAAATGCTCATACATTCCTTGTTTCGCCTGATTGCTTTCCGCAAACAATTGATGTTTTAAGGACACGCTCTGCACCTGTAGGAATCAATGTTGTTATTGAAAATATTGAAAATGCCAATACAGATAATGCTTTTGGTGTATTGCTTCAATACCCTTCTGTAAAAGGAAAGGTAACGGATTACAAGGCATTAGTTCAAAAACTGCACGATAATAAAGTGTTTGTTGCTGTGGCGACCGACCTGCTTGCACTGGCATTGCTTACACCTCCCGGAGAATGGGGAGCCGATGTGGTTCTCGGTAATTCGCAACGCTTCGGAGTTCCGCTTGGATATGGAGGCCCTCATGCCGCTTTCTTTGCTGTACGCGAAGCGTTCAAAAGGGTTTTACCCGGCCGGATTATTGGCGTAACAGTGGATGCCGAAGGCGGTCACGCTTTAAGAATGGCATTGCAAACCCGCGAACAGCACATACGCCGCGAGAAAGCAACATCCAATATTTGCACTGCACAAGCCCTGCTGGCTGTGATGGCGAGCATGTATGCGGTTTATCACGGTCCGCATGGGATAAAAAACATTGCAAAAAAGGTACATAACCTCACCGTTCATCTCGCAGGCTCTTTAGCTGATTTGGGATATATTATATCAAACAATAAGTTTTTCGATACCATTGAAGTTAGCGTTCCGCAAGGATTTGGAGAAGAATCTGCCATTAGGATGACAGCATTGAAAAGTGGATTTAATTTTTATTACCCTGAATCTAATGTGGTTTGTATCAGTTTAGATGAGACTACCAACGCTTCGGATGTAGAAGAGATAATTTCAATATTTGCTTCTGTAGCAGGAAAGACTCCTGTCGCAAAAGAAGTAAATAATTTTTCAGAACAGTATAACCTGGAAAATGTTTCCCGTAGCAGCGAATACCTTACGCATCCTGTGTTTAATACCTATCATTCCGAAACAGAAATGATGCGTTATATTAAGAAATTAGAAAACAGGGATATTTCTCTCACTCATTCCATGATTTCGCTGGGCTCATGTACCATGAAGCTGAATGCCGCATCGGAATTGTATCCTATTACCATGCCTGCCTTTGCCAATATCCATCCCTTTGCACCTGTTGACCAGGCTAAGGGGTACCAAAAGATGTTTGATAATCTCAGTAAGTATCTTTGTGCTATTACAGGTTTTGCAGGTGTTTCGCTACAGCCCAATTCAGGTGCACAGGGCGAATATGCAGGTCTGCTTGTAATACGTGCATATCATCACAGCCGGGGCGAGCATCACCGCGATGTAGTGCTGATACCCGCCTCTGCACATGGCACCAATCCTGCAAGCGCTGCTATGGCGGGAATGAAGATAGTTGTTGTAAAATGCACCGAAAACGGTAATATAGACGAAGCTGATTTAGAAGAAAAAGCAAAACAAAATAAAGATAACCTTTCCTGCCTAATGGTTACCTATCCCTCTACCTATGGGGTATTTGAGGAATCTATAAAAAAGATTACTAAAATAATTCACGCTAACGGAGGGCAGGTATACATGGACGGAGCTAATATGAATGCTCAATCGGGGCTTACCAACCCTGCCATCATAGGCGCCGATGTGTGCCATTTGAATCTTCATAAAACCTTTGCAATACCGCATGGCGGAGGTGGTCCGGGCATGGGTCCTATTGCAGTTGCAAAACACCTGATACCATTTCTTCCTTCTCATACTTTAATTCATCCGAATGAGAATGCTGTTTCTGCAGTGTCAGCTGCTCCTTGGGGAAGTTCGCTGATATTGCTTATTTCTTATGGTTATATAAGAATGCTGGGAACACAAGGAGTTACCGATTCCACCAAATATGCCATACTGAATGCAAACTACATCAAAGCTTGTTTGAAAGACCATTATACCATATTGTATACAGGAACCAATGGCAACGTAGCCCACGAGCTTATTTTAGATTGCAATGAATTTAAGAAAACTTCCGGAGTGGATGTGACTGATATTGCTAAAAGGCTTATGGATTACGGCTTTCATGCACCTACGGTTTCCTTTCCTGTTCATGATTCATTGATGGTGGAACCAACCGAGAGCGAAAGCAAGGAAGAACTCGACCGCTTTGTGGAAGCTATGATTTCTATTCATGCTGAGATTGATGAGATAGCCTCCGGCAAAGCCGATATAAACGATAATGTATTGAAGAATGCCCCGCATACAGCTAAAAGGCTTATTGCAGGAGAATGGAATCATACTTATTCCCGTGAAAAAGCGGCATATCCATTGCCTTGGCTGAGAGAAAATAAGTTCTGGGTTTCCGTTGCCCGTGCCGATAATGCTACTGGAGACAGGAACCTAATATGTACTTGCCCGCCGATTGAGGAATATGCGACAGTGGAGGGGTAAATAGTTCTCGCAAAGACGCTAAGCCGCAAAGAGTATGACTGAAAATGAATTATCGAAAATAATTGTAAACACTGCATACAAAATCCATACTAAACTTGGACCAGGGCTATTAGAATCAGTTTACGAAGAAATCATGTTTTATGAATTAAGTAAATTGGGTTTATTTATTGAAAGACAAAAAGGAATTCCCGTAATTTGGACTGAAGTGAAAATGGAAATAGGGTTTAGAGCAGATTTAATTATTGAGAATAAAGTTATCCTTGAATTAAAATCGGTTGAAGCAATTGCTCAAGTTCATCCCAAACAACTATTAACTTATTTAAAACTTACCGGATTAAAGCTGGGTTTGCTTATTAACTTCAATGAACCCTTAATTAAAAATGGAATAACAAGGATAGTCAATAGTTTATAACTTTGCGACTTAGCGTCTTTGCGAGAAAAATACATACTACTATGGCAGAAAAAAAAGAGCCCCGTAAAATAACTACCCACGTATTGCAGGAAATGAAGCAGGCAGGCGAAAAAATCGCCATGCTTACCGCCTATGATTTCTCTATGGCTCGCGCGCTGGATGATGCCGGTATAGACGTTATCCTTGTGGGAGATTCAGCTTCCAATGTAATGGCTGGACATGAGACTACCCTGCCCATCACGCTCGACCAGATGATATATCATGCTGCCTCTGTAATAAGGGCGGTAAAAAGAGCCTTGGTTATAGTTGATTTACCTTTTGGCGCGTACCAGGGTAATTCTAAGGAAGCGTTAAATTCTTCGATAAAAATAATGAAAGAATCGGGTGCACACGGCGTTAAGCTGGAAGGTGGCAAAGAAGTGGAAGATTCTGTAAAACGTATACTCTCAGCGGGAATTCCGGTAATGGGACACTTGGGACTTACTCCCCAATCCATTTATAAATTTGGTACCTATACAGTAAGGGCCAAAGAGGAAACCGAAGCCAAAAAACTGTTGGAAGATGCTAAGATACTGGAGGAAGCAGGATGTTTTTCCATCGTGCTTGAAAAAATTCCTGCCGTTCTTGCCGGGAAGGTGACAAAATCGGTATCTATCCCTACCATTGGAATAGGAGCTGGTAGCAAGGTTGACGGCCAAGTGCTGGTGCTGCATGATATGCTTGGACTCACCTATGAGTTCCATCCTCGTTTTCTTCGCAGGTATGCCAATATGTACCAGGAAATGACTTCGGCTGTTACCAACTATATCTCTGATGTGAAGAGAAAAGATTTCCCCAACGAAAAAGAACAGTACTAGAGTGAAAAGTTGTAAAATTATAAAGTTCGGATTTGCTTTTTACTTTATAACTTTCACCTTTATGAACTCGATCGTAAGCGCCCAAGATAAGGGACGTTGTATTAACAACCAAGCTTTTAAATGTGGAGAGCAACTGGTATATCGCATTCATTATGGGTTTATTGATGGCGGGCAGGCGTCTATAAAAATAGAAGACTCTTTAGTGCCTGTACTGGGTAAGAAGAGTTATCATATTATAGGTACGGGCGTTTCCACGGGAGTGCTTAATGCAGTGTTTAAAGTAAACGACCGCTACGAAACTTATATTGATGCACAGTCGCTTTGCCCGCTTATGTTTATCAGGCGGGTAGATGAGGGTGGTTTTAAAATCAACCAGGATATGCTGTTTGACCAGGATTACCATATTGTAAACAGTAATGGCAAAAAGTTTAAGGTGCCTGCATATATACAGGATATGCTCTCGGCCTTTTACTACTCCCGCACATTTAATTATGACAACGAAGCACCCGGAAAGATAGACAGCGTAGTGACATTTGTAGACAACCAAATATGGAGCCTAAAGATAAAATTTGTTAGGCGTGATACCATAAAAAGTAATGTGGGAAAAATAGGCTGCCTGGTATTTGAGCCTATGGTGCAAAAAGGCAGAATTTTTAAGCATAATAATGATTTACAGGTTTGGATTTCAGATGATAAGAACCACATTCCCATAAGGGCACAGGCAAACATCCTGGTGGGCTCTATTAAATTAGATATAATTTCCTGGTCGGGGTTAAGCAACCGCGCAGCCATAGTGAAATAACAGTAAATTCCCTTAGGCGGTTTCAGGCTGCAAACGCCTTAAAGCAGCATTTAATGTCAATTATATCCCGTAAACCTGGGTGTTTTCTATTTTTAATCAAGGAAAGGAGTAACTTATTCTTGCTTATAATCAATAGTTTGTGTATTCTTTTGCTTTTTAAGGCACTTTTTTACGGGGTATATGTAACAATTTTCGGAAATAGTGGTATAAATTCAAAATTATCGTCATGAAGCAAGCCTCCAAAGAAGATAAAACGCTACAATATTTGACCAATGACCTCCATGAGGAGGAATACAGAAATCTGTCACTGAATCCGCTAACAGATTTGAAAGAAATTACATACTCTATAAATAATCCTGCGATATATGCAGATTTATTTATTTTTACAGCCAATTAAAGGAACATAAACTACACATAATGGTATGAAAATACTTGTAATAGATGATGATAAGGTAATGCTTTCAGTGGTATCAAAAAAGCTGAAAAGTAAGGGACACGAGGTGTTTTGTACCAACAATGGCATTGAATCGTTTCGAATTATTTATGAAGAAAAAATTGACCTTATAATTAGCGACGTAATGATGCCCTGTATTTCCGGTTTTACGCTTATTACTATGCTCAAAAGTTTTTATTTCAGTAATGTACCGGTAATACTTATGTCTGCCTGCAAACAAGAACATGTGATACTAAATTCTCATGGGGTGCAGTCAGATAGCTTTTTCCCTAAACCTATTGATTTTAACCTTCTCTTTGAACGCATTGATGCCTGCTCTAAGAATGAGATGCAAATGGCATAATGACAATATAAACTCGATAACAATTAACTAATATGATCACGTCGGAAATAATAAAATGGGTATTTATTGTAGTAATGACAGCTCCATTGCCCATTCTTGTGGTAATCCATATCTTAGGTTTCATTAAAG
>Ga0206873_1119_pt1 | contig 25859 bp, 11 predicted proteins | sample Alteio_BWOrgCont_11_FD_152631 | JGI IMG/M metagenome (GOLD analysis project Ga0206873, IMG submission 152631) | Enriched cells from forest soil in Barre Woods Harvard Forest LTER site, Petersham, Massachusetts, United States -... | ecosystem: Environmental > Terrestrial > Soil > Temperate forest >...
TGCCGAATCTTTTCCGGCGGTTGCTGGGAGAAGGGGCGCTGACCTCGGCGTTCATCCCGGTGTTGTCGGAGGCGCACAACGAGGGAGGCCGGACGGAGGCATTCAAGTTTCTAAACCAAGTGCTGTCGCGGCTGGTGGTGGTGCTGGCGGTCTTGGTCGTGGCGGGGATTGGGTCGCTGCTGGCGGCCCACCGCATTCCGCATCTGGAGGAGCGGTGGTACGATGCGTTTGAGTTCGGCTGGGTGTTGATGCCCTATTTGCTGCTGGTGTGCGTGGCGGCGGCGTTGCTGGCGGCGTTGAACATGCTGGGGCATTTTGCGGTGTCGGCGATGTCGCAGGTATGGCTGAACCTCGCGATGATCGGGTCGCTGGTGGCGGCGCATTTTTCAAGCGCGCCGGATATGGTGAAGATGTATTGGCAGTGCGCGGGGGTTTTGGCGGGCGGCGGCTTGCAGGTGGCGTTCCCGTCCGTGCAGCTCTGGCGGGCGGGTTGGCGGCCGCGCTGGGACTGGTCGTCGTCTGCGCGCTTGAGCGAGATGATGCGGTTGTTCGTGCCGGGGTTGTTTGGGGCGTCGATCACGCAGATCAATATTTTGGTGTCAGGCTGTTTCGCGATGGCGCTGAATGATTCGGCGCGGATCGAACTTTACACGGCCGCCCGATTGATGGAGCTCCCGCTGGGGATGTTCACCATTGCGGTGGCGACAGTGCTGTTTCCAAAAATCGCCATGATGGCGGCGGAGGGTGACCGGGAGGGGATGGGGCGCGCCTACGCGCAGGGGCTGCGGCTGATTTTCGCGATCACCGTGCCGGCGGCGCTGGGGCTGGTGCTGTTGCGCGACCCGGTGGTGCGGGTGCTGTTTGAGCACGGGAAGTTCGACGCGCAGGCAGTGCGGGAGACCACCCCGCTGGTGGCCTTGGGCGCGCTGGGGATTCCGTTTTTCTCGCTGGCCACGCTGGCCACGCGGGGCTTTCACGCGCTGAAGGACACGCGCACCCCCGTGCGAGTGGCGACGTGGACATTTATCGTGAATTTGGGGCTGACCGTGGCGCTGATGTCGCCGCTGGGCACGCCGGGGCTGGCGACGGCAAATTTGTGCGCGTCTATTTTCCAGAGTTTCGCGCTGCAACGGCTGCTGCTGCACCGCAAGACCCCCTTGGCGCGGCCGGCGGTGAGACGCGCGCTGAAGGCCATTGGCCTGGCGGGAGCGGGGATGGCGCTGTTTACGGCCGCGGGCTGGTGGGGGCTGCGGACCGGGTTCGGTGCTTCAAAATGGATGGATTTAGGCGCGGTGGCGGGGCTGATTCCCGTGTCGGTGCTGGTTTACCTGGGGTTGCTGCGGGCGGCGAATTTTGAGGAATGGCCGCAGTTGCGGGAATTGGTGATGCACGCGCTGCGGCCCCGGCCCCCACGCGTGCAGGTTGACGGGAAACTAAAGCCATAAAGGCCCGGCCCAAGGTAGGGACGCCTCTCCGAGGCGTTCGCGCCGTTGAACGGACGGCTTCCCGCCATGGCGGGATCCCAACCACGAAGGCGGATGGTTACAGTTCAATTTAACGCACCTAGTTGGTCACCGTAAGGCTGACCGCCTTGCTGAAGGCGGCCGTGCCCGAGATGGCGATGTTCGCGGGGTTGGACACCATGAGCCGGTAGAAACCGACGTCGTCGTTGTCATTCACACCGGAGAGCCTGAGGGTGGTGTAGCTGCCGCCAGTGGAGGTGGCCCCGGAGACGGTGACGTTGCCGATGATGGTGCCGGTGCCGTTGGTCAGGTTGTTCCAAGGCGGCGTGCCAGTTGCGGAGAACTGCCATTGGAAGGTCTTGGTTTGGTCGCCATTGGCATAGGCGCGGAAGTAAATGCTGCGGCCGACCTTGGTGGTGACATTGAGGGGCTGAATGATGACTTTGGCCGGAACCTTGGCGACGGTGAGCACCACCAGGTTGCTGCCGATGGAGGTGGCGTTGATGGTCGCGTTGCCAGCATAGGAGACAACAGCGGTGTAGGTGCCATTGTTCGCCTTGGTGACATCGCCCAAATTCAGGGTGGGGGTGTTGGCGCCGTTGCTGCCGGTGACGGGGATCAGCTTGCCGTTCTTATACCATTGCGTGGTGAGCGGCGTGAGCGGGCTGGTGACATTGATCGAGAAGGTGACGGGCGTGTTGATGTAAACGGACTGGCTCACCGGCTGACTGACCACGGTAAACGAGGGGATAACCGTCAGAATAAAGGTATTGCTGAATGCGATGGCGACGTCCGTGGTGACCAGGCAGCGGAATTCGCGGCCGGACATGTCGAGCGTGACTTTGGTGAGGTCGAGGGTATCCGTCTTGGTGCCCGTGATGTGGCTGTCAGTTTTATCAGTCAGGTCGGTCCAGGTGACCCCGCCATCGAGCGATTGCTGCCACTGGAACTTGATGGCATCGGGGGCGACGACGCTCAAGTTTCCGCTTTGAGTCTCGGAGAGGGTTTCGTTTCCATCGGCCGGGGTTTGCGAGGTGATGACACTAATGGCGGTGACGGTGCCGTTGACGGAGAGGCTGGAGGTGTCGAGACCGAGTCCGCCAGGGATGGCGGGCGGAATGATGGTGTTAAAGGAACTGATGAATCCGCCGCCGGCTTGGAATAGGGTGAAATTGTCCCCGATGGCGGGGACAAAGCCGTTAACCAAGGTGATGACGATATTGCCACCTAAGACGATGCTGGAATTGGTTGTGACGGCGCCGTAGGTGCCGGTGGAGTTGCCACCGAGCGGGAAGTTGAGGGTGGCGTTGGCGGTGAATGAGAGTTCCTGGCTGAAGGTTATCAAGCCATTGGGCGAAAAAGTACCTGCCACGGTGGTGTTGCCAAGGATTGTGCCGTTGCCGGCCAGGGTACCCTTGCTATTCACGGTAATCAGGCCGGTCGGTCCGACGCCGAGAGTGGCGTTGGCGAGGTTGATGAGGCCGTTGGAGCTGCCGAGGGTGGCCACAGAGATAAGCGAGGGGGAGAAGACGGTGGCGCCGTTGGCGACGTTCAAAGTGCCGTTGCCGACAAAACCGACGTTCAACCCGCCAGAACTAGTCCAAGTGGAGTTCGTGCCCGTAATGGTGGCGGTGCCGGTCGAGCCGAAGTTGGCTCCAACGTAGCCGAGGGTGTCGGTAATGTTTGCCCCATTGGCCACGGTCAGGGTGCCGGTGCCGTTCCAGCCGACCGCGAACGCTTGGCCGACATTGGCGGTGGTATTGGCGTCCGTTACCACGGCGGCACCGGTGCCGGTCGAGGTGAAGCCGAGGTACAGATTATTGGTGATAAGATCGGCCGCGGCGTTGAGGGTCAGGGAGGTGCTGGCGGTGCTGTTGGCGTCATTACCCACGATGACAATATTGGCGATGGCGTTGTTGCCGGAAAGCATGGGTTGGTTGCCGCTGCCGGTGTTGATGAGTGCGGTCAGGGTAATATCGGGGACGAAGGCGGGGTTCCAGTTGGTGGCGTCCGTCCAGTTCGTGCTAGTATTGCCCGCCCAGTTGAGAATGGCATCGACGGTGAGAGTGGCGGCGTCGCTGACCGCGCTGGCGGCCGGATTCGTGAGGAGCGCGCGGTATTCAAAACCGCTGACGCTGGCGCTAACATTTCCAACGGTAAGGGTGCCGGTGGTGGTGCCAGCATAGATGATCCCGGTGGCGGAGTCGGGGCCACCATAGACGTTCGTCCAGGTGCTGCCCTGGTTTTGCGATACCTGCCATTGGAAAGTCGGGGCGGGTGTGCCGCTCGTGGCCACGGTGAAACTAACGCTTTGGAAAAGTTGGGCCGACTGATCCGCCGGCTCGGTGGTGATCACGGAAACGACCGCGACCGTGCCGTTGGTGGAAAGATGCGAAAAGTCCCAGCCAAGCCCGCCTTCGATTTGGGGAAAGGTGAAATTGGCAAAGGTGCCGGAGAAGCCGCCCCCCACTTGAAAGACATTGTACGTTTGACCCAGGCCGGGGACAAAACCGAAGGGTGTGGTCAGGTTAAAGGTGCCGCCCGCGGCGAAATTGCCACCCACATTGAGGCCGCTGTACTGCGTGCCGCGGGTCGGGCCGGTGAGGGCGATGGTGATGACGGAGTTGGAGGTCAGCGCCAGATTTTGATTGAATGCAATCAGGCCGGAGGGAATCGGGGTGGTCGAGCTGGAGGGGGTGGGGTTGATGCTGCCATCGCAGGTGACATTGCCGGCAAAGGTGCCTTTGCCAACCACGCTGCTGGCGTTGCCGATGCTGGTGATGCCAAGACTTTTAAGGGTGCCGTTGCTGAGCGTGACCTTGACGCCGTGTCCTGTGGTGCCGATCACCATGTTGCCGTCGGCGGTGATCGTGCCGGTGGTCGCCGACAAAGTGGCGGTGGTGAGGTTGCCGATGATAATATTGCCGGTGGCGGTGACAGTGCTGCCGGACTCCGACAGCGAACCGGTGCCGAGGTTGCCGACGAGAATGTCGCCAGCGTTTAACCAAGTGGCGCCCCCGGAGAGTGTGACGGACCCGGTCGAGCCTGTGCTATTGCCGACGGTGGTGGCGTTGGAATTGAAGGTCGAGCCGGTGAGCACGAGAGAGCCGCCCGCGCTGGGACCATTGCCGATGATGGTTAGATTGGCGTTGAGGGTGCCGCTGCTGCTCACCGTGAGACTGGGGCCGGTGCTGGTGTTGTCGTTGCCGATGACGAGGTTATTGACGGTGGAAGTATTGCCGACGCCGATGTTGGTCGTGTTTGAAAACGGGCTGGTAGTCGTGGTGTTTTGGGTCGCACCGATGTTAATCACCGCGTTGTCAGTAGCGAGCGGCACATGGGGAGACCAGTTTAGGGCCGTCAGCCAGGCCTGGCTGGTGGTGCCCAGCCAAGAGTCAGCGACGGTGAGGCTGGCGACGCTGCTGATGGCGCTCGCGGCGGAAGTGGTGGCGACGGCGCGGTAGAGAAAGCCATTAGCTTGGACGCTGACATTCGACACACCGAGAGTGCCGCTGGTGTTGCCACTGTACACGAGTCCGGTGGCCAGGTCGGTCCCGTTGACGACGTTTTGCCAGGCCGCCCCCTGGTTGGTCGAGACCTGCCATTGAATCGTGGGCACAGGGTTGCCGGCGACGACGACGGTGAAATTGGCGGTTTGGCCGATGCCGGCAACTTGGTTAGTGGGCTCGGTCAGGAAGGCGAAGACGACGGTGACGGTGCCGTTAATGGCGAGATTGGAAGTGTTCAGGGCGATGCCAGGGGGGGCGATAATGTTCGAAAAATTACCGGTGAGATTGCCACCGGATTGCAGGAGGGTAAAGGTGTCGCCAGTAGCAGGGACGAAACCATTGGCCAGGGTGATGACCGCGTTGCCGGCCAACGCGAGGCCGGAGGCGGTGACGAGGGCGCCGTAATTGCCGGAGGTATTGCCACTGAGCGAAAAACTGGTGGTCGAATTGGCATCGAGCGAGATGCCTTGCTGAAAGTCCATCACCGCGTTGAGGGAAAGGGCGCCGCCGATCACGGTGGCATTGCCCTTGACGGTGCCGTTGCCGGCGAGCGTGCCGTTGGCGCCTACAGTCAGCAGTCCCGTGCCGACATCAATGGTGCCGCCGTTGAGATTGATGACGCCAGTGGCTCCAGCGAGGGCGCCCACGGTGAGGGCGACGGGAGCGGAGAGGCTGGCCAGCCGGCCGATATTCAATGTGCCATTGCCCGCGTTACCGACGCTCAAGAGGGTGTTGGTGACCCAGTTGGAATTGAGCCCGCCGAAGGTGGCGGTGCCAGTGGAGCCGGCGTTCGCTCCGATAAAGCACATATCGTCGGTGACGGAGCCGCCGGTGCCAATGTTGAGCGTGCCGGTGCCGTTCGAGCCAATGGTCAAATTTTGGGTGATGTTGAGATTGGTGGTGGCATTGTTCACCACGAGGGCGCCGAAAGCACCTGAGTCGGCGCCGAGAATGAGGTTGTTCGTGGTCAGACTGGCTCCGTGGTTGACCGTGAGGCTGGTGTTGCCCGAGCTGTTGGCGTCGCTGCCGACGGTCACGATATTGGCGCTGCCGACGTTACCCGAAAGCACCGGCTGGTTGCCGACGGCGGTGTCGATCAGCACGGTCTGGGTGGGATCAGGGGCCACGGCGGGGTTCCAGTTCGTGGCGTCCGTCCAGTCGGTGCTGGTGTTGCCGACCCAGGCCAGTTGCGCGCGGGCGGCAGGGCTGCCAGCCAGGACCACTAACAGCAGGGTGGCGGCACGCCAGGTGAACTTGAGCCAAGGGGTGCCAATGCTAGCGTTTGAATACGGGGCCATAGCGGTGTCGGGGAGTGCCAGCCAGGATCCTGAAATGGCAGGAAGGCGGGAGGGCAGGGGTAAGAGTAGTTGTGGTACCAAGAAAATCTGTGGAATTCCCAATGTCCAGTAAAATGGTGAATAACCTCGATTTACTGGAACGAGGGGCGAAGGCCCAAACCCAGCCCGGCCCCCGCCAAAGCGGGCCACTCAACCGGCGTGGACGATAACCTGCGCAGAAGCTAGGTATCACTTCACCTTGGGGGGATTCACCGTTAGTTTGACCGCGCGCCCCCCTTTGCGGGAGTTCTGCCGGGTGGGGCGAGCCGGTTGGGCGGTTGTAACGGGATGATTGGCTGGGTTGATTACTCGACCGTGGCCTTGGCGGAGCCGCTGAAGGGGGAAGCGGGATTACTTCACCGTCAATACGGGCGCGGCGCTTTTGACGGAACCCTGGGAGTTGGTGATGTTGGCCTGATAGGAGCCGCTGTAGTCCGCCGTCACATTCGTCAACTTGATCGTCGAACTGGCGGTGGTGGGGTTGGTCGTGTTCGAGTAGGTGACGTTCTGGGGCAGGGTGGTGCTGCCGCCGTGCAACCATATGAAGCTGGGGGCCGGGTTGCCGCTGGCAGTGACGGAGAAGGTGGCGTTGCCGCCGGAGGTGGTTTTGGCGGCCTTGGGCTGCGTGACAATGGCGGGCTTGGTGAGCACGGTGAGGATGAAGGGTCCGCCGGTGGCAGGGGTGGTGGTGAAGGCGTTGGTCACGCTGACGGTGTAATTGCCGGAGTTGGCCAGGGCGGATTTGGCGATGGTGTAGGTGGCCTTCGTGGCACCCTTGATGTTCACGCCGTTGAGCAGCCATTGATACTTGAGGGCGGTCCCGGTGGCGGTGACGGTGAAGGTGACGCTCTGGCCGGCGCTGACGGTGACATTGCCCGCGGTGGTGTTGCCGTTGGCGGTAAGGGTGAGGTTGGCAATGGCGGCGGGGAGGTTGACCGTGAGCGTGGCGACTTTGCTGGTGGCGGAGGAGGTGGTATTGCCGATGACGTTCGTGGCGACGGCGCGGAATTGGGTGCCGGAGAGGCTGCCGGTGATGTTGCTGATAGTGAGGTTGGCGCTGGTGACGCTGGAGAAGTCGCCGCCGTTGGTGAGGTTGCTGAAGACGGTGCTCTTGGCCGGGGCGCTCTGCCACTGAATGGAGGGCGTCGGGTTGCCAGTGGCGACGACTTTGAAGACGACGGTGGCGTTGGGGCCAGCGGTGACGGGGCTGCTGACGGGAGAAGACGTGATTACGGTCGATGTGTCAACGGTGAGGAGTGCAGGGGTACTGGTAATGTTGCCGTTGGCGTTGGAAATAAAGACCGTATAGTTGCCTGCGTTGACGGCAGATACTTTGACAATGGTGTAATTAGCAGAGGTGGCGCCGGGGATGAGTTTGCCGTTAAAATACCATTGGTAACTCGGAACGGGTGTGCCCGAAACAACTATGCTGAAAGATGCCTTTTGATTCGCAAGAACGGCCAAGTTTGCGGGTTGCGTGGTTATGGTGGGGGATGATTCGTCGGAGGATACGACCACGGTGCCAAAGATGCCGACCGCAACGAAGTGACCGTTGCCATAGGTGACTGCGCGCAGAAGATTGGTGGTACCGGAGTCACGAGCGGTCCATGTGGTGCCGTCGACGGAACTGAGTATGGTACCGTTGTCGCCAACAACTACGAAATAGCCGGCAGCATAAGTGGCTGAATACAAGTTGCTTGTGGTGCCGGAATTGCGGGTTGTCCAAGTAATGTCGTCGGGCGACGTATTGATAGCCCCGTTTGGACCGACCGCAACGAAGATACCGTTCGCAAAAATGATGGGGCCGCAGTTTGCCAAAGCTGGCGGAATTGAAGCGGTCGACGGATGTTCCACAATCGCAGCATGCACTGGGGAGAAACCAAACTGGTTGAGAGCGCCGCTCGGATTGGGTGCCAGAGTTTCTCCACTGCTATCTATGGCGACCCATGTGCCGTTGCCATATGTGATGCCTACAAACGCAACGCCCACTGCGCCTATTTCCTCGCCGCCGCTCCAAGTAAAGCCATCGGCGGAAGTTAAATAATTGCCATCCGGACCACCGATGGTGACGAATTCATTATTAACGAAGGTAATCTGATTAAGCGGGCCCCATTGGCTGGCGGCGGTTTCTGACCAATGAGCACCGTCGGTGGTTGTCCATACTTTACCTGCTCCGGTGGCCGCGTAGACACCGTTCGCATAGGCTACAGAAAGGAAGTTGAAGGTAGAGTTGAAAGACGCTGGTTTTTTCCAATTTAAACCGTCTGGCGAAGTCCATATCTCGCTGTTATAGCCAACTGCCACGAAGAGACCAGGGCCATAGGCGACGCCGGCAAGAATGGTCGAGGTTATGGATCCCGCGGTCCAATGGCTGAGCATATCGACTGGAGGGATAGTCAGTGGTGAAATGGTAAAACTGGCAGAAACCGGGACACTTTCAATGAAACCATTAGCTATGGCGATGGCCTCAACAGTGACGTTGGAGGAAACGGTGAACGGTCCCGAATATAATGTGGACGAGGTTGTTGGCGTACTGCCGTCGAGAGTATAATAAATTGAAGCGCCGCTAGTGGTAGATGACAGGCTTATCATCTGGGCTGAATTGAATTCACCACCATTGGGGGAAATCTCCACGGCGGCAGCCATTGGGCCGGTTGCAGTCAAAATGTCGCCATTGCTTCCGACCGCCACAAAGAGGTTACCATTCCACGCAATGCTTAAAAGTGTGTCCACTGTATCGGAAGTGCGTCCTGTCCAATTTACCCCATCTGACGAAGTTAAGATTGTACCTGAGCTTCCTGAGGCGATGAACTGCCCGCTCCAAGTGACGCTATCAAGATCGTTCGTAGTTCCTGAGGTGCGTGTCGCCCAGGTCACTCCGTTAGTTGAGGTGAGGATGGTGCCGGAAAGTCCCGTGGCGACAAATTGACTGCCGCTCCAGGTGACGCTATAAAGATCACTGATAGTGCCCGAAATGCGCGTTGTCCATGTTGCCCCATCAGGTGAAGTAAGAATTTTGCCCGACAGACCTACGGCGACGAATTGACTGCCACTCCAGGTGACACCATCAAGCTCATTTGTGACGCTAGACGTACGCATTGTCCATGTCACCCCGTCCGGCGAAGTAAGAATCGTTCCGGAATCGCCTACGACTACGAATTGATTACCATTCCAAGTTGCACCAAAAAGATTGGTAGTGGTGCTCGCAGTGCGCGCCGTCCAACTCAGTCCATTCGGCGAAGTGAGGATTGTTCCAGAGCCTCCGACGGCGACGAATTGGGCACTGTTAGAGGTTACGGCGTAAAGGTCGTTCCCTGTGTTTGAACTGCACGCTGTCCAGCTCAGCCCATTCGGTGATATGAGGATCGTTCCAGAACCGCCCACTGTGACGAACTGCCTGCCGCTTGAGGCAACTCCGTAAAGGTAAGGCGCAGTGCCCAAAATACGGACTGTCCAAGTTATCCCATCTGGTGATGTGGAAGTTGTGCCGTTGGTTCCTACAGCTACAAATTGACTGCCGTTCCACGTAACGCCATGAAAATCGTTTTCGGTTACTGCAGTCCGTGTCGTCCATGTTAGTCCGTCTGGCGAAGTTTGGACCATGCCTTCAGTACCTACTGCAACGAAGATAGCGCCATTCCAGGTTATGGCATTAAGGGAATTATTGGTGCTAGATGTAGAGCGAGTTGTCCATGTCACGCCATCTGGTGAAGTTAGAATCTGGAGGCCACCACCCACTGCGACGAATTGGCTTCCATTCCAAGTGACGCCAAAAAGGTCATACGGAGTGCCCGAAATTCTGGCTGTCCAAGTCACGCCATCTGGGGAGGTTGCGATTGCTCCACTGATTCCCACGGCGACAAATTGGCTCCCATTCCATGCCATGCCAAAAAATATTCCGTTATTGTGTGTTACCCACGTCACTCCATTTGGCGAGGTCAAGATTGTACCCGAATCGCCAGTGGCGACAAACCGGCTTCCGTTCCAAATGATACAATAAAGGTCGTACGGTGTGCCTGAAGTGCGCTCTGTCCAATTTATTCCGTCAGTTGAAGTTGCAATCGTGCCGGAATCCCCCACGGCGACGAACTGACTACCACTCCAAGCAACTGCATTATAGCGAGGGGTGCTAGAAGTGCCTGACTCGCGCGATGTCCAAACTACTCCGTCCGACGAGTTGAGGATCGTGCCCATATCGCCTACGGCAACAAATTGTCCATCTCCATATGCAACGGCGAAGAGACTATTTGCACTGGGTAGTGGGTGTTGCAAGCTCCACTGATCTACATCGGCGCGGCTTGTGGCTGCCAGTCCAAAGAATAAGGCCAGACAAAGGTTGGCCAAGAACAGACGGAAGAAGCGTGGAGCTAAAGAGAAATTCATAGAGCGGCAATGCGATTAGAGTGTTGTAATAAAAATCGGGGAAAGTCGGCAATTTTCATAACGAGTTTTTCAATAGAGTCAAATGGGAATAGGGACGGGAAATGATAAACGCTAAACGATAAGGACTGAGGCGGATTTGCTTTGGCGGTTCCGGCCGGTCTCAGAAATGCATCTTCTCGCCGGGCTGGAGCGAGAGGGCGAAGGCTTCGAGGAGTTGGACGGTTTTTTCGACGTCCTCGAGGTCCACGACTTCGGCGGGGGTGTGCATGTAGCGCAGGGGGACGCCGAGGAGGCCGGTGGCGACGCCGCCGCGGGCCATCTGGAGCGCGCGGGCGTCGGTGCCGGTGGCGGAGGGCTCGGTTTCGATTTGGTAGGCGATTTTTTGGGCGTCCGCGCAGGCCACGAGGCGCTCGAAGACGAGGGGGTTGATGTTGGGGCCGCGGGCGAGCACGGGGCCGCCGCCGAGCTGGAAGTCGCCGAAGCGCTTGTGGTCGGAGTCGGGGGCGTCAGTGGCGTGGGTGACGTCGACGGCGATGGCGAGGTCGGCGTTGACGGTATAGCCGGCGGTAATGGCGCCGCGCGTACCGATCTCCTCCTGGGTGGTGGCGACGGCGACGACCTTGGCGGTGAGTTCGGGCCGGCGGCGGGCGAGGCGGCGGAGGGTTTCGGAGACGATGTAGCAGCCGATTTTGTTGTCGAAGGCGCGCGCGGCGCAGATGGAGCCGGAGAGAATTTCGAAGCCGGTGTCGTACACGGCGGGGTCGCCGAGGCGGACGCGTTGCTGGGCTTCGGCGCGGCTGCGGGCGCCAATGTCGATCCAGATTTCGTGAATCTCGGCGAGCTTTTCGCGCTCCTTGCTGTTCATCAGGTGGATGGCGCGCTTGCCGGTGACGCCCTTGACGATGCCGTCCTTGGTGAGGATGCTGACGCGGCGGCCGGAGAGGATGGCGCGGTCGTGGCCGCCCAGGGTGTCAAAATAAAGGAAGCCGTCCTTGTCGATGTGTTTGATAATGAGGCCGAGTTCGTCCATGTGGCCGGCGAGGAGGAGAGTGGGGTTGCCCGCGGGATTGAGGGTCGCGTAGCGGTTGCCGAGGGGGTCGCGGTCGAAGGCGTCGGCGCTGGGGCGAAGGTGGCGGTCGAGGACGGCCTGGGCCTCGAATTCCGCGCCGGTGGGGGAGCGGGCTTCGAGCAGTTCAACGAGGAAGGGCGGAGGGGTGTAGGAGGGAGGCATGGAAGATGAAAAATGGAAAATGGAAGAAGAAGAGCGAAGAGAATTCGAAAACAAAGATTCAAAATTCAAAATGGAAAATGGGGAAATCAGTCGAAGGTGAACCAGAGGAATTCGCTGGGGATGGTGGCGCGGGCGGCGAGGCGGGGTTCGTTTTCGCAGGCGCAGGCGTCGCCGGGAGTGAGGGTGACCTGGCCGAGGGTGAGGGCACCGGTGAGGAGCTGGAGCCAGCCGCCTTGTCTGGGTGCGAGCGGCAGGGAGAGGGTTTGGCCGGGGGCAAGACGGGCGGTGTGGATGCGGGCGTCCTGGCGGATGGTCATGGAACCGTCGGCGCCTTGCGGGTCGGCGAGGAGTTTGAGGCGGTTGTCGGTGTCGGCGGGGGTGTAGGCGATTTCCTGGTAGGCGGGAGGGCCGCCGGGAGCGCGGGGAAGGATCCAGATTTGGAAGAGGTGGGTGGAGTTGATTTTGGAGGGGTTGTATTCGCTGTGGCGCAGTCCCGTGCCGGCGCTCATGAACTGGGCGCGACCGGAAGCAATGCGGGCGGTGGTGCCGAGGGAGTCGCGGTGCTCGAGTTCGCCGGCGAGGAGGTAGGAGAATATCTCCATGTCGCGATGCGGGTGGAGGGGGAAGCCGCCGCCCGGCGCGATGTGGTCGTCGTTGATCACGCGGAGGCTGCGCCAGCCCATTTTGGCGGGATCGTAGAACTCGCCAAAGGAGAAGGTCTGGCGGGACTGCAGCCAGTCGAGGTCGAAGGTGCCGCGCTCGTCGGCGGGCCAGAGGGTGAGCATGGGAGGAGGAAGTTGAGAATTCAGAATGGAAGATGGAATATTTAAAATGGAAGAGGGTCAAGGGGAGCGCGAGGAGAAATTGGGGAACGGGAGGTGATGGGAAAAGAGTTTGAACAGAAGAACGCGCAGAGCACGAAGGAGGAAAAGATGGGGTCAGCGCATTTCGCGGAGCTGGCCGGAGAGGTCGGTGAGGTTTTGTTCCGCGGCGGCGAGGCGCGCTTCGAGCTGGGCGAAGGCCTGGCGGTGGCTTTCATCGCGCGCGGCGAGGGCGTGATGAAGGGCGGCGGAAGATGGCTTGCTGAATTCTGATAGTGGATTGCTAATGGCGGAACGCGGACGTGATTCAGTGGCTTGGCGGGATTCGTCAGATTGGGCGGAGGTTTCGAGACGGGCGGCCGGGTCGTCGGCGGAGGGGATGGCCGCGCGGAGAAAGTTTTGGAGGCGGGCGGTGGTCTGCGACTCTGGCGCAGGGCGGGAACTGGCGGCGGAATGGCCGGCGGCGGAGGCCGGAACTGCGGAAGATGGGTGGAAGGCTGGGTGCTTGGGTTTCATCCACGCAGCATAACAGAAAAGCGGGCGGGGTGGTATCACTGCGTTTGATGCGTTGGCTGCGTTTGATCGGTTGGCTGCGTTGGGAGGGTCTTAGAGGGAAAAAAGTGAAAATAGGCGGTTTTTTCATTTCAGGAAAAATTACCGCAAAAAAGAGCAGGGATTCACCACGCTGCTCATTCGATTCTCCGCGCTCTCTGTGTGCTCTGCGGTAAAATCTTTCCTTCTTTTCGTGTCCATTCGTGATCCTTTTCGTTTCCGCTTGGGCGATGTTGCATTTGCGGCAGGAGGAGCGGTTTTTCAGTTGGAGCGTTTGGGCTGGAAAAATTGCGGCAAAAGGGATATGTTCAACATCCGGCCCCGGATTGGTTTCTCAACGGGATGACGGAGTTTTTTATGAATTTATTTTTGAATTTTTTCAGGGCGAAGCGGTGGGTGCTGTTTGCCGCGCTGGCCGCGGGCGGCCTGGCGGGGACGGCGCAGGCGCAGATTGATTTTCAAACGCTGGATGCGCCGCTGGGGGACGAGGGCACGTTTGCGAACGGGATTTCGGCCGGCGTGATCACGGGCGTGTATTACGACGACAACGGGGAGGGGCACGGTTTCTTGTATAACGGGAGCGAGTACACGACGCTGGATGCGCCGCTCGGCGTGGATGGCACGCTGGCGAACGGCATCGACGGGGGCAACGTCGTGGGGGCTTACACCGACAGCAAGGGCAGCACGCACGGCTTTTTGTTCAATGGCAGCGTGTACACGACGCTCAATGCGCCGGCCGCGGCGGCAGGGCTGAGCGGGGGGACTTTTGCCTACGGGGTGGACGGGGGCAATATCGCGGGAGTGTATCTCGACAAAAAGGAGGTGTCGCACGGGTTCCTGTACAAGGGCGGCGCGTACACGGTGTTGAATGACCCGCTGGCGGGAAGCGCGGTGGGGCAGGGCACGGTGGTGTTTGGGATCCAGGGGGCCAATATTGTGGGCTTTTACACGGATGCCGCGGGCAACGACCACGGGTTTATTTACAACGGAACCGCGTACACGACGCTGGACGACCCGCTGGCGACCTCGGGCGTGCAGAGCGGCACGTACCCGGCGGGCATCGACGGGAGCAACATCGTGGGCACGTACACCGACAGCGCGGGCAACGACCACGGGTTTTTCTACAGCGGCGGGAATTACACGACGTTTGACGCGCCGGGGGCGAGCACGGACCCGGGCAGCGGGACTTTTGCCAACGGCATCGAGGGCGGCAACATCGTGGGTTATTACGTTGATGTGGACGGAAACCCGCACGGTTTTGTGGCGTCGATTGTTGCGGAATCGCCGGTGATCACAATGCAGCCGGTCGACCTGGCGGTGCTGGTGGGCGAGAACGCAACGTTCACGGCGGCGGCGACGGGAGGCCTCCTGGGGCCGACGCTGCAATGGCAGGTTTCAACGGACGGCGGAACGACATGGAGCAACCTGACGGATGACGCGGAGATTTCAGGCTCCACGAGCGATACGCTGACGGTGAGCAACACGACCACGGACAGCTCCGGCGATGAATTCCAACTCGTGGCGGCGAACGCGGCGGGCTCGGCGACGAGCGACGCGGCCACGCTGACGGTGGCGACCGCGGCCCCGGTGATCACGACGCCCCCGGCGGCGCAGGTGGCGCTGGCGGGGCAGGGCGCGAACTTCACCGTGGCGGCCAGCGGCGGGCCGCCGCCGGCGTACCAGTGGCAGATTTCGACCGATGGCGGGAACACCTGGGGCAACCTGACCGACGGGAATGGTTTTGCGGGAACGGCAACGGCGACGCTGGCGATCAGCAACGTGACCGCCGGCATGGCGGGCGACCAGTTCCGGGCGCTGGCGACGAATCTGGTCAGCCAGGCGACGAGCACGGCGGCCCTGCTGACCGTCGAGGCGGACACGATTATCACGGCTTTTCAGTCGATTGACAACAAGCTGGCGGTGCAGGGGACTTTTATCTACGGGATCGACGGCAGCAACCTGGTGGGCGCGTACGGTGACAAGGTTGGCAACGACCATGGTTTCCTGTACAACGGGACGACGTTCACCGCGCTGGCGGGCCCGCCGCGGGTGAGCCAGGAGGGCACGCTGGCGACGGGGATTGAGGGGCGGAAGATCGTCGGCGGATACACCGACAGCACCGGCCTGTCGCACGGGTTTTTGTACAACGGGACAGCGTATGTCACGCTGGACGATCCGCTGGGTGCGCAGGGGAGCGCGGCGAGCGCCATCTCGGGCGGCAACATCGCGGGGTATTACACGGACAGCAACGGCACCACCCACGGTTTTATCTACAACGGGACGGGGTACGTCACGCTGGACGATCCGCTGGGGGCGGAGGGGACGATCGCGTTCGGCATTTCGGGGAACGACGTGGTGGGTAATTACACGGACAGCAACGGGGCGTCGCACGGCTTTTTGTACGACGGGAACCAGTTTCTCACGATTGACGATCCGCTCGGAGTGCAGGGCACGGCGGCGTTCGGCATTTCCGGCGGAAATATTTACGGCTTTTACACGGACAACAACGGGATGCCGCACGGTTTTCTCTACGACGGGAGCAATTTCACGACGGTCGACATCGCAGGGGCGCAGGGGACGTACCTGTTCGGCATTTCCGGCAACGCAATGGTCGGCGGCTACAATGATGCGAACGGCAATTCGCACGGCTTTTTGACCGGAACTCCGCCGGCGGTGGTGAGCTTTTCCGCGAACGAGACGGTCGGCGCGGGGCAGGCCGTGACCTTGAGCGTGACGGCGAGCGGGCAGGCTCCGCTGAAGTACCAGTGGCAGCACAACGGGGTGAACCTTAAAGGCGCGACATTGGTGACGTATAAGATCGCCAAGGCGGTCGCCGCGAACGGCGGGACGTATGATGTCATCGTGACGAACGGCCAGGGCAACGTGACGAGCGCGTTGATGACGCTGACGGTGATCACCATCACCAAGCAGCCGGTGGCGAAGTCGGTCGCGGCCAACGCGAGCGCGGTGTTCAGCGTCACTGCGAGCGCGACCGGCTCGGCGACGCTGGCGTACCAGTGGCAGTTCTCGAACACGACGCCGGCGGATTTCACCAACCTGGGCGGTGAAACGCAGGCGACGTTGACGGTGTCGAATGCCATGGCGGCGAACCAGGGGAGCTACCGGGTGGTGGTGTCGAATGGCGGCGGGTCGCTGACGAGCACGGCAGTGAAGCTGACGGTCAAGAAGGCGACAGTGAGGTGAAGAGGGGAATGTTGAATGCAGAAGTCAGCATGCGGAATTTAGAAGTTGGAAGAGGGAAAGAAGTTCACCGCAAAGGCGCAAAGAACACGAAGTAGAAACAGGAGCAGGCGAAAGGGTGGTGGTGCAATTTGCCCTCCTGATGGAGGGACGCGCTCCGTCGCGTCCTCTTCTTTAATTCAAACCGACCCACTACCAGCGAAACCCCGGCATTGCGTTTTTGCGCCAGGGCGACAAGAATGAAGGTATGACAATGTGGCGGTTTCTGCTGATTTGGATGCTCGCGGCCAGCGGGGTGGCCGCGGGGCAGGTCGTGGAGATTCCCGGCGCGGGGATGGAACTCACCCAGCCGGGCACCTGGACGAAAGTGCCGATGCCCGGGATGCTGTACGCCGCGCAGGACGCGCTGGGGACCAGCAACCTGATTGTGGCCGAGCACGCGAACCCGGCGAATCTGCCGGTGGATGACCCTAGTTTTTTGCGGGGCCTCAAGGACGGTCTCACCAACAAGGCGAAGAGCGACGGGTCGGCGGTAACGATCGTCCAGGAAGGGCCGCTGACGATCAATGCGGTGCCCTTTTATGAGGTCAAGGGGGTGTTCAGCTCCGCCAGCGCGCCACCCGCGTACTTTCACTCGTATGTGACGGCCGCGAACGGCAAGTTTTACCTGTTCTCGTTCCGCAGCTCGGCGGCGGGCAGCGACGCGGAAATGCAGGGGATGGCGAATTCGGTCACGTTCAAAAACCCGCCGGTGACGCCCCACCGCCGGACGCTGACCGCGGACCGCTGGGCGAAGACCATCGGGGAGGCGACCGGCATCCTGCTGGTCGTTTACTTGTTTTACCGGTACCGGACCCGCAAGCGCGCGGCGAGCGGCTGAGGTAAGAGGTTCACCGCGGAGAACACAGAGTGCGGAGGAAGAGACTCGATAATTTAAGGTTGGTTGAAGGCGGCTTTTGCTCGGTGTATTTTGTCTTGGTCGGTGCTATTGAGCGAGTGATCAAGAAGGATTTGTTTTAGGGAGGCAGGGGGTATTGCGGTCATTGGGCCGAGCTACGGCAAAATCCCAGTCCGCGAACAGGCGGGCCGCGCCTTCCAGTTGAACATCGGTCATCGGCGTGGATTGGACGACGTTCACAATTTCATCCGTGGGGAAATCAAGCAAAAGCGTTTCAGCAATGGATTCATAAGCAGGAAAACCTGACCAGGGACCGGCGCCGGAGCCGTACCAAGTCAAGAGGGCGCGAATGCGGACGCGAGGGTCGGGGAATTCGGCAAGCAGAGCTTGACGGAAAGGTTCAAGATCCTTCGCCGTGACGTATGGAGATTGTGCCACCGACGGCCAAAGTGACAGAAAGGAGGCAGGCATGTTTGCCAACCAGCGTGCAGTGGCGACGGCTCGTTGTTTTTGTTCAGCTTCCCTTTGCTCTTCGGTGTCAGTCTGGGATAAGGGCAGATGAACAGCGGTGAGCAGGTTGTTAAGTACCTTGGATGAACCGGAGGCCGGAATATGTCTTAGATCCTCGTTGTCCTCGTAGACCCAGAGCTGCATGCAGGCATAACAGAGAAGGAAGTCGTAAGTGTGGCCGTCGGCGACGATACGGAGCGCGTGGCGCGGGTTAAAGCACATGGCTTCGCCAAGACTAGGTCCGGAAATCGCGGACCGAAAGGCGGCGGTTGCGATGGCCGTTTGTTGCGGGTTGAGCTCGGCTTGGCCAAGGATTTTAAAGCCCTGAAGAGTTTGGTCGTGTGGGCCGAGAGGCTCCTCGGGTTCAAGTGAATAAATGGTGCAGGTGGTCGCAGTGCGGAGGGCGTAAGCGGCATTCGACGGCAACTCGTTCATGCGTATGAAAAAGATAACTAAAGCCAATGCGGCCAAAGTCACCAGGAGCACGCAGGCACCGACCATCCATAAGGCAATGCGCAGGGCCTTTTTCATAAAAACTCCGAGTGGATCTGGCGGCAGGTCAAGTCGAAGTATTTAATATAAACACAGGGTACGGGAAAAAGTTTTTCACCTCCTCGCCGCGCGGTAAATGAGCGCGAGCCCGGCGATTTCGTAGAGGAGGTTGGGGGTCCAGAGGAGGAGGTCAGGGTGGAGGTGGGGGTGGGCTTCGAGAAGGGTGATGAGGAACCAGAGGATGTAGTAGATCAGCGCGAGGGCGAGCGCGAGGCCGAGGTTGACGAACGTCTCGGAGCGCGAGGCTTTGAGGCCGAGGGGGATGCCGAGCAGGGCGAAGGCGAGGACGGCAAAAGCGCCGGAGGCGTGGCGCTGAATCTGCATCTGCACGCGGGTGTGGTAGAGCTGGATTTGGGCGGGCGTGGGGTAAACGAGCGGCGGCCCGGCGACGAGGGCCGCGCGCAACTCGGCGAGGGTCATGAGGGAGATTTTTTTATAGGAGTCAATGGGCGTGAGCAGGCGGCTGAGGGAGAGGGCGTAGGTGGTGCTTTGGAAGGTGAGGGCGGGTTCGGTGGGGTCCTGGAAGTTTTCGGGTTTGGCGGGGTCGCGGCGTTCTGCAAAGCCGTTTTCGAGGACGAGAGAAACAGTGTCGTTGGCCGGGTCGGCGGTGAACCGGCCGCGCGGGGCGCGGGCGAATTCGACCGCGTGGCCCTGGCCGTCCAGAACCCAGACCCAGAAGTTGCGCAGGTCGGGGCCGTCGCGGTCGCCGACGTAGATGACATAGCCGGGGAAGTCGCGGATGAAGGTGCGGGGTTCGAGAAATTGGGCGGTGTTACTGTGGGCGAGGCTGGCGATGGTGGCGCGCTCGGCGGCGTCCGCGGCGGGGGCGTATTCGAAGTTGATGAAGAGGGAGAGGGTGACGCCGAGGCAGGCGAGGAGAAGGACGGGCGCGGCGAGAGTCCACAGGCTGAGGCCCGAGGCGCGCATGGCGGTGTACTCGTGCTGGGCGGAAAGGCGGCCGATGACGAGCAGGATGGCCGTGAGCAGGCCGAGCGGCAGGGCGTAGGGGATGACGCCGGGGATGAGGACGGCGAGGAGGTAGAGGAAGGTGCTCCAGCCCAGGCGGCCGGTGGCGAGGAGGTCGAGGACTTCGCGCAGCACGTTGCCGACGACGAGAACGAAGACGAAGAGGCCGACGGCCATCGCCGCGGCGGCGAGGAGCTGTTTAAAGATGTAGCGGTGGAGGAGGGGCATCGGCGAAAATCAAAGGCGGGCGAGGGGAGGATAGGGATAAAAGCGGGTGGGTCAAATCGTGCGTGAAGGGTGGCGGAAATAGGGTGGGTGGGGGTACAAGGGAGGAGAAGGTGGTTTATTGGGGGCGGGGAAAGGCATGGATGGGGTTTTCACCCGACCTTTTCGTGCTTTAAATTCAGATGGAAGTGGTGGTAAAGTAAAACTAACGTTAAACGACGAGATTTGCGGACGTGCAATCTATGGCGTCCGGAACCCTCCCCAGACTCATTTTTATGGCGAGAAACACCCATCGAAAACCGCCGACGCCGAGCTACGCCATCAAATTGACGGTGGCAGCGGTGGCGCTTTCTTGGGTGGGGCTGCAGCTGATATTCGCGGCCGGCGGATTTCAAATAAGGGAGTACTACGCGGATGCGATTCGACTGGGGTGTATTGGTTTGCTGCTGGTGTTGTACAGCGTGTTTTTGTGGATCCGGTTGAAACGGAACGACGCGCAGCCGTACCGGGAGCAGGCGCAGCTGTTCTTTTTGATCGCGACCGTGGTGCTGCTGGTGCTGACGTTTATTCTGCGGTGGTATTTTTACCGGAAAATGTTGGTTATCGGGGTGATCATGTGGGGGCCGAGTTGCCTGGTGACGGCGGCCTACCTGCTGATGTTTTTTATAACGACGCGGTCGGACGTGATGGAGTACCCGCGCGCGCCGCGGGAGGCGTGGTCGCGGCGGATCATCCACTGGCTCAAGCTACCGGCGCGGATAATCAAGCGGCGAAGCGAGGCGTAGGATTTTTCGGAAAAACCGAACTTTACCGCAGAGCGCGCAGAGAACACAGAGGGAAAAAGGAACCGCAGATTGCGCTGAATGGTGCAGATTCCGATGGCGGGAAAGGCGGAGGATTAGGGGGTAAATCGAAATTTGACATTTTCGCAGAGGTCGAAAAAATAGGGCACCAACCATGAATATCTTCCGACTGGCGGGATGGATGATGATAACGGGGTTGCTGGCGTCGGTGGCGACGGCGGCGGACCAGACGGTGACGTTGAGCGGGGTGCATATTTGCTGCCCGAGCTGCGTGGACGGAATCAATGACACCGTGGCGAAGGTGCCGGGAGTGAAGGCGAACCCGAGCCAGGACACAGGGACGATTGTGCTGACGGCGCCGGACCAGGCGACGTTGCAGAAGGCGGTGGACGCGCTGGTGGCGGCGGGGTTTTACGGGAAGTCAAGCGACCCGGCGATCAAGGTGAACGCGCCGAGCGGGGCGACGGCCGACAAGGTGGCCGCGTTGCAGGTGACGGGCGTGCATTTGTGCTGCGATGAGTGCGTGACAAAAATCAACGCCGCAGTGACGAAGGTGCCGGGGGTGACGAGCTGCGACGCCAATGCGAATGCGCAAGTATTTACCGTGAAGGGGAATTTCAAGCCGACGGAGTTGTTCGCGGCGATGAACCAGGCGGGGTTTTCGGGGAAGATCGCGCCAGCGGCGGCAGCACCTGCGCCGGCTCCGACGCCCGCACCCGCACCCGCGCCAGCGCCGGGCACGAAATCGAACTGAGTGAGGCGAAGGGTGAAGGTGAAAAGTGAAAGGTTAAAAGGGGAAGAGTGGGCGGAAACGAAAACATCGCGCGGCCAGCGCCCAAGCTACTGGCTGGTGACGTTGAGGCGCAGGAGTAACTTGGCATTGGACCCCAGCGGAACTGTGGCCTGCATAATGTAATAGCTGCCCTGGTCGGATTGGACAGTGGGTGTGACGCCGGTGTCGGCCCAGTTGACGAGGTCAGTGGAGGATTGGACGGAGTAGGTGACGCCGGTGAGATTTTTGGAAACGCGGAAGGTAAGGACGAGGTTGCCGGAGCCGTCGGTGGCGGAACTCATGGCCGCGCCGGCGGAATCGGGGACGGCGGGATTGGTGCCGAGGAGATATTCAACGAGGTTGGAGAGACCGTCGCCGTCGGGATCGGCGGCGGAGCCAGTGATGTTCGGGTCAGTGACGCCGGGGAAGTAGGAAGCCGTCCATTGCGCGAAGCTTTGCGCGGGGACGGCGGAGACTTGGGCGGAGTTCGCGCTTGCCCCAGCGGCGTTTTGAGCGGCGATGACGTAGAAGTAGGTGACGCCGTCGGTCAGGCCCGTGTCGGTGTAACTGTTGGTGGTCGCCGTGTTGATGGCGACATAGCCGGAGCCGCTGGTGATGGAGCGTTCGACGAGGTAGGTGGTGGCGTTGGCGGACGCGGTCCAAGTGAGCGCGACGGTGGTGTTGCCGGGCGTGGCAGTCAGGCCGGTTGGCGCGGCGGGCGGAGCGACGGGAGTGGCGCTCGCTTGGGTGGAGTTGGGGCTGGAACCGGCGGCGTTCGTGGCGGTGACAATATAATAATATGCCGTGCCGTTGGCGGCGGTGAGGTCTTTATAGCTGGTGAGGGTGACGCCGGTGGCGAGGGTGGAGTAACCGGAACCGCTGGTGGTCGAGCGTTGGATGGTGTACCCGGTGGCGCCGGAGGAGGCGGCCCAATTGAGGGTGACGTTGCCGTTGCCGGGCGTGGCGGTGAAGTTGCCGGGAGCCGCGGTGGGCGGGCCAAAGACGTTGACTGAAATGACGTGGGCAGTGGCGGTGCTGAAGGTGGCGGCCTGGCTCGCGCCGGAGGGAGGCACATAGGTGAAGGCTGGCGAGCCCGAGAGGGTGCCAGTGTAGGTCAGCAGGGTATAGTTGCCAACGGTCAAATTGGACGCGGCAGTCACAACCACAGTTCCGCTCAAGGTCACGTTTCCGGTCACCGCGGGATTGCCCGAGCTGTTGAGCAGCAGGCCGCCGCCGGATTGCACGGTGAGCGGAGCCGCGATATTGCCGCCGCCGCTCAGGGTCGCGCCGGACTGGACGATCAGCGCGGTGCCCGGCAGTGCGGCGGTGGCCAGCGAGCCGGTCACATTGAGCGTCCCGGCGCTGACCGTGGTCGTGCCGGTGTAGGTGTTCGCGCCGGACAGCGTCAGCGAACCCGTGCCGATTTTGATGAGTGAGGTGATGCCGGAGTTTGAGATAATGCCGGCAAAGGCGCTGTTGGTGTTTTTGGCCCCGATCCGCCAGGTGGGATTGGCGGCCGCGCCGCTGCCGGCTTCGATGGCGGCGCCGACGACGCCATCGAGTTCGCCGACGTCGATCGTCTGGATGGTGGTGTTGATATTGTAGAAGTTCACGCCGCTGCTCAAATTGATCGTGGCGTTCGCGTAGCCGAAGGCGTTGTTGATGCGGAAATCACCGGTGCCGGCGCGCGGGCTGATGTTGATGTTGCCGGTAAAGGCCGACCAATTGCCGGTGAGATAATCGCGCACGTAATCGACCACGACATTGAGGACGCCTCCGCCCGTCAGCGCGCTGGCGAACGGCGTCGTGTAGCCAAAACGCGGCGGCAACAGCAGCGTGCCGGTTTGGCCGGCCGGCACGGTGAAGGCGTTCGAGCAACCGCCCCAATCCGTGCCACCACTGCCGCCGTAACCATAGAATTCGAGGGTCCCGCCCATAAAGGTGATGGCGCCCGTGCCCCAGGTCCCATTGCTCGCCAGCGTGCCGCCGGTCAAGACCGTGCTGTTCGCGTTGATAAAAATTCCACCGGTGAAAGTGTTCGTGCCGTTGAAGGTGACGTTGCCGTTCACCGTGATGCCGCTGGCCGCGCCGGAGAGGTTGCCGGACAGGTTGAGGGCGTGGGTGGTGGAATTGTTGGTGATAATCAAGCCGCCGTTCACGGCGACGGGCGCGGAAATCGTGTCGCCCGAACTCGTCGCCAGTTCCTGCAGCGAAGCCACGCCGGGCGTATTGTCCAGCGTGAGCGAGCCGGTGTTGGCGGCGATGGTGAAGGAGCCGTTGGCGGCACCGATACTCAAGGCGCCGACGGTAATGGGCTGGTCCAGATTGATGGTCTGGTTGCTGGTGATGGCGGCGTTGACCGTGGCCGCCGCTTGCACACTGTTGGGAAAGGCCACGCCGTTGCTCCAGCTGGTGTTCACGATCCAATCCTGGGGCGAGGCGGTGATCGTGTTGATCCAGAAAATGCCCGCGCCTCCGGCAAAAGGCGTGGCGCTGGCTTCCGTGGAATTCGCGCTGGTGCCGCCCGGGCCGGCGGCGGCGACCTCGTAATAATAAGTTATATTATTGGTCAGATGGGTATCGGTGTAGTTGACGCCGGTAATGCCGGTGGCCAGAGTCGTCTCGGCTCCGCTGCTGGTTCCACGCATAATGACGTAGCTGGTGGCGCCGGAGGAAGCGCTCCATTCCAGCGTGACGGTGGTGTTGCCGGGCACCGCGCCCAGGCTGGCGGGCGGCAAGGGCGGTGTGGTGAGGTTGAGGATGGCGGAGTTGCCACTGAAGCCGGCCAGGTTGGAGGCGGTGACCGTGTAGTAGTAGGTGGTGTTGCCGGCGGCGGTCGCGTCGGTAAAGAAAGAGGTGGCGGTGATGGTGGTGAGGGTGGTGTAGGGACCGCCGGGGCTGGTGGCGCGTTGGACAATGTAATTGGTCGCGCCGGTGATGGGTGCCCAGGTCAAAGTTATGCCGCCGGCGCCCGCGCTGGCCGTCAGGCTGGCCGGGGTGGTGGGAACCGAAGTCGGCATCGGCTGGGCGCTGACTTCGGTGGAATTGGCACTCGTACCCGCGACGTTGGCGGCCGCGACAACGTAGTAGTAGACCATGCTGTTGCTGCGGGCCGGGTCGGTGTAGGAAGCGCCGGTGACCGTGCTGTTGACCGTGACGTAGGGGCCGCCGCTAGTCAGGCTGCGTGAGATCAGGTAGTAGGCGGCGCCGGTGGACGCGGTCCAGTTAAGGGTGACTTGTTCGTTGCCGGCCGTGGCGGAAACACCCGTTGGAGCGGCGGGGGTGGAGGGAGCGGAAGACGAGGGCGTGGCCGTGACTTGGGCGGAATTGGCGCTGGCGCCGGACGGGTTGACGGACTGGATGACGTAGTAATAGGGAGTGCCGTTCGCGGCGGTGGAGTCGGTGTAAGTGGCGATGTCGTTGGTGCTGCCGGACACGGGGCCGGTGATGTTACTGGCGATAGTGGCATAGCCGGAGCCGGAGGTGGTCGAGCGCAGGATGGTGTAGCTGACGGCACCGGGAGCGGCCGGCCAGCGCAGGACGACCTGGCCGTTGCCAGCCAGCGCGGTGAGATTGCCGGGTGCGGGCGGTTTGTAACCAGAAAGTTCGAGGCGGACGTAGTCGTACAAGGCGCTGTCGGAGAAATAGCCGCCCTTGCGCATGTTGAGGGTGACAGTGTTGGCGCCGGATTTAAGCAGGCTGCCGGGGAAGGTGATGCGTTCGTCGCAGAAAATGCCGTGGGAGGACATGCGGATCATGGCGTCGCAGCCGCTGCCGCTGTAATAGGGGAAGAATCCGGTGGAAGAAATACCGGTGGGGGTGGCGGTAACGCCGGTGGTGCTGCCGAGGTTGACGCCGTTGACGGTAACGATGACCGGGCCGCTAAAGTCGGCGGCGATGCCCATGTAGAGGCACGCGTTGGCGCTGGCAACCGGCCCCTGAGGCATATTGAAGCTGATGGTCCAAGTTTGGGCGTTCTCGTTGCCGGTGGCGGGGTCGAGGATGGTGGGTTCGGCGTAGTCCCAGTCGTTGGCCCAATGGCTGGAGCCAACGGCGTAGGTCAACCCGTTCGGGAAATCGAGGCTGAAGTTTTCCCAGGGGGCCCAGTTTTCGGCGGGGACGGTGGCCGTGCCGTGGTCGCCGTGCCAGAAATCGTCCCCGTGGCGGAATTCCTGGGTGTCGCGGTCGGGCACGCCAATTTCCCAGACGGTGTTGCCCGTGCGTGTGGGAGTCCAGGTGATGTTGCCGAGATTGGTGGTGTTGCCGGCCGTGACGGTGGCGGAGAATTGCGGGGTGGGGTAGTTGACGGTGACCGTGGGGCTGGCGCCGGAGAGGAGTTGGGATTGGAACTGGCCAATTGCGCCGGGACCGAAGGCGAAAAGAGTGTAATTGGAACCGGCGATGACGTTCGGGATGGTGAAATTGCCATTGGCGTCCGTCTTGACCCAGAACTGGTAATTCTTTCCGTAGAGCTGAAAATCAGTGGTCGCGGGCGAAAGGCTGGACGGCGGTTGGATGGCAACGCCGACCCAGAGATTGGCCGCCGAAGCGTTGGGGTTGCCGGTATCGTTAATGATGATGCGCCCGGTGACCGTGCCGCGGCCGGAGGCCTGGGTGTAGTTGCCGTCCGTAAACC
>Ga0206873_1107_pt2 | contig 25816 bp, 26 predicted proteins | sample Alteio_BWOrgCont_11_FD_152631 | JGI IMG/M metagenome (GOLD analysis project Ga0206873, IMG submission 152631) | Enriched cells from forest soil in Barre Woods Harvard Forest LTER site, Petersham, Massachusetts, United States -... | ecosystem: Environmental > Terrestrial > Soil > Temperate forest >...
AGCCTTGTTGGCCGTGGTCGCCGTGTTAATTTATTATCGTTTTTAGTCTTATCTTCCCGTGGAACCAAACCCGCCGATGCGATCTAACTCCTTGGGGCGAGAGACCTGCGCAACTTCTTCCCACTGGCAAAGCGTCACTTGGGCAATGACCATTTGGGCAATCCGGTCTCCAGGATGAATCGTGTAAGGCTCGTTGGAAATATTCACCAAGGCAACTTTGACTTCGTCTCGATAGTCCCAATCGATAGTTCCCACCCCATTGACCAGCGTAATGCCATGTTTAATCGACAACCCGCTTCGGGCACGAACTTGAGCCTCACACCCTTCGGGAAGCGCAATTTTAAATCCCGTCGGAATGAGGGTACGCTCCAGCGGCTGAAGGGTGACGAGCGCTTCCAGTGCGGCTTGTAAATCCATGCCAACCGAACCGCTTGTTTTGTAAAACGGTAAATCTAGAGGGGCATGGGGCAAACGTTCTATTTCGACATGCATGGGGTAGCCGCCTGAACCAACTGAAAAAAGCTCTCGGGCTCCAAGCTGGCGCCGCCCACCAAACCACCATCGATTTCGGGCTGACCCATCAAACTGGTCACGTTATCCGGCTTCATGCTGCCGCCATATAAAACCCGTGTTTCAGGCACTTGTATCCAACCTCGAATCAAACCAATCACACGGTTTGCTTCGCCTGCATCGCAAACTTTCCCCGTGCCAATCGCCCAAATGGGCTCGTAGGCAAAAACCAGTTTTTGACGATCCGCCACTGAAATACCGGCCAATACTGCTTCCACCTGCCCTTGAATCCAGGCGTCCGTTTGACCGGACTCTCGTTGTTGCAATGATTCGCCTACACAAACAATCGGGGTAAAGCCATATTCCAAGGCGGTTTTCAGTTTCTCATGAATGTCCTGATCACTTTCATGATGATATTGCCGACGTTCGCTGTGTCCCAAAATAACATATTGGACGTTTAACTCCTGAAGCATGCCGGGGGCAATATCACCGGTGAAAGCGCCCTCTTTCTGAGCCGCCATGGTTTGAGCGCCCAAGGTAACTGCCGGGGTTTTCAAGGCTTTTCCTACCGCATCAAGTGCCGTATAGGGCGGGCAAATAACAATATCGGGCAAGTCCGAGCCGGACAGTAAAGTTTGAAACCGATTGATAAAATCAACCGCTTGCGCCCTGGTTTTATACATCTTCCAATTGGCGGCCATCAGGGATTTATTCATTGCATCATCCTCTCTTTTCTTTCTCTAACAATATCGCGAGCAGCCTTCTCATGACAAACCCCCTATTTTTTGGTATGGTGCGACTGGAGTATGGAGCAGTATTAAATGCCTACACGATTGCCTGATGATGTCTCTGTCGAACGGTTTTTATCGCGCGAGGTTTTAGGCGTCGTGGAAACCGCTGCCATTGCCGCCGCCCGATTTATGGGGATGGGTAACGGCAAAGACGTGGACCGTGCCGCCAGTGATACCATGCGTGAACACTTGGGCCGTATCCCGATGAAAGGGACGGTGGTGATTGGAGAGGGTGAACGTGACGAAGCCCCGATGCTGTATATCGGCGAAAAAGTAGGCAGCCCCGACAGCGATGATTTACCGGAAATGGATATTGCCGTGGACCCGGTGGAAGGCACCAACCTGGTTGCCAATGGCTTGCCCAACGCGATAGCCACTTTGGCGATTTCACAAAAAGGTGGTCTTTTCCATGCCCCGGACACCTATATGAGAAAGTTGATTGTAGGGCCTTCGGCCAAGGGGAAAGTCGACATCCTGGCCCCCGTCCGTTATAACCTCAGCATTATTGCGATGAGCCTGGAACGAGACATTGAAGATATTACCGTAGTCATTTTGGATAGAACCCGGCATCAGGAGTTGATTCAGGAAGTGCGCGAATGCGGCGCCCGAATCAAGCTGGTAACGGATGGGGATGTGATGCCTGCCATTACCGCCTCTTTAAGCGGTTCGGGAATCCATGCCGTGATGGGTATTGGCGGTGCACCGGAAGGGGTGTTGGCTGCGGCTGCCGTAAAATGCCTGGGCGGAGAAATTCAGGCGCAGTTTAAATGGCGAAGCGCTGAAGAACGTGAACGGGCCCAGGACATGGGCCTGGATACGGATGAAGAAGTGGTGTATTCAACCGATGACTTGGTTCCCGGCGATGAAATCGTCTTTGCCGCAACCGGCATTACCACGGGAGACACCTTAACCGGTGTGCGCTATTTCGGCACCGGTGCCAGAACGCATAGCGTGGTGATGACTTATAAATCCGGTGTCATTCGATTTGTGGATACGATTCACCGCTCCAGCGTGCGACGTGGTCCGGTGAAATTTCACTAAATGATCAAACTGATTGCCCTGGATTTGGATGGCACCATTATCAATGATCAATTGGCCATCTCGGATCTGACCCAGCAAGTTATTGTACGCGTGCAAGCCGAAACAGATATTAAAGTGATTATTTCCACGGGGCGAATGTTCCCTTCTACGCTGCCGTTTGCCCGGCGGTTAAATATCGGCCATCCTGTAATTTCATACCAGGGCGGCATGGTTCGAGCCATCGAACCCGAGCTTGAGAATGTTTATGACTACCCTGTCTTGTTTAATCAGCCCATCGACATGGACACTGCGTCCGGCGTTTTAGACATGATCGAAGCAAATGACTGGCAAGCCAATTTATATGTAAACGACCACTTATACGTCAACAAAATGACTTATGAAACACAGCACTACCAGATGATTTCCGGGGTAGCCCCGGAAGTAGTGCCGGATTTGAAATCGGTGCTGACTGCACCCCCTTCCAAAATGATGATTATTGATGCCCACGCCAATACCATCGTCGACAAGCTTAAAAGCGCGTTTCCCAATCAGATCAATTCGTGTCTGTCCCGATTCAATTACTGTGAGGTCGTCAATCCAGAAGTATCCAAATGGCGCGCTGTTGAATTTTTAATGGCGCACTGGGGGATTGCTGCGGAAGAAGTGATGGCCATCGGTGATCAAGAAAATGATCTCTCCATGATCGAAGGCGCTGGTTTAGGGGTCGCCATGGGCAACGCCCCTGCTCATGTCAAAGCTCAGGCTAACTATGTGACCGACACCATAGAACATGACGGCGCAGCCAAAGCCATGTTAAAGTGGGCGCTATGATTCGGGTGGGGCAAGGGTTTGACCTGCATCCGCTGGCAGAGGGTATTCCCTTTAAGCTGGGCGGCATCCAGTTGGATTTCCCAAAAGGCCCGGTAGGTCATTCCGATGGTGATGTGCTGCTTCACGCGCTCATAGATGCCCTTCTGGGAGCGGCGGGCTTAGGCGATATCGGAGAGTGGTTCTCCCCCACCGATCCAGCTTATGCCGGAGCTGACAGCCAAGAACTGCTGGCCACGGTGCTTAAAAAGCTCTCCGCCTCCATTATCAATGTAGATGCCACAATTCTTCTAGAAAATCCCAAGCTGGGACCTTATAAAGCCCAAATTAAAGCTCATGTGGCGTCCTTACTCAATATTCCCGAAGCACAGGTCAACATCAAAGCCAAAACCATGGAAGGCCTGGGAGAAATTGGTCAAGGGGAGGCCGTTGCCGCTATGGTTTCGGTTTTAATAGAGACTTCTTCCTAATTTGTATTTTGTAAAAATTCAAAACATGCGCTTAAGTTTTTTTATGCCTTCACCGATATACAAAATATGACTGCTTAGGCGCAGTCTTGATTAGATGGTTTCATAAGGAGCTAAATGTGAGTAAACGCAAACAATCCATTTGGGACGATGGATTGAGACAATTCCCCATGGAAAAAGACAACAACTGGCCGGTGGAACTGTATGAGGAGGATATCGAAGCCTTAGATGATGCCCAAGAAGCACTTTCCAGGCTATATAACAAAACCAACAAACGCAGTAAGCAAATAAAGGGTGTTCGACGCAACGACGCCTGGCATTAAGGATTTATCTCTAGAATCCGATGGCAATGGGCTTGATGCTCCGGGAAATAGGTGACCAGCTCGGGAGTTGCTTCCCGGCAGTGCTCGATGACATACGGGCACCGGGTATGAAACCGGCAACCGGAAGGCGGGTTTTGAGGCGAGGGTAAATCTCCTTCCAACAAAAGCCGGTGGCTGTGATCATACTCGGGATCGGGGATGGAAATCGCACTTAACAGCGCCTTGCTGTAGGGGTGTAAGGGTTTCTCGTAGAGCGCGCGAGCGGGAGCAGTTTCAACCACCTCTCCCAGATACATCACAGAAACCCGGTCACTGATGTATTCCACCACGCTTAAGTTATGAGCGATAAAGAGATACGTCAGACCAAACTGCTGTTTTAAGTCCATCAGCAAATTCAGAATTTGCGCCTGAACACTGACATCCAAGGCACTCACTGGTTCATCCAGCACAATCAACTTGGGCTTTAAGGCCAACGCGCGCGCAATTCCGACCCGTTGGCGCTGCCCACCGGAAAGCTCGTGCGGGAAACGTTGAAAAGCTGACTTCGGAAGACCCACCAAATCCAGCAGCTTGAGAACTTCTTCCTGCAAAGGCTTGCCGCGACTCACGCCATGAATTTCAAACGGCTCCGAAATGGTTTTGCCGATACTCATTCGAGGATCCAGGCTGGAGTATGGGTTTTGAAAAACGATTTGCATATCGCGCCTTAAGGGACGAAGCGCACCGGGACTGAGGCGGGTCAAATCCTCACCGTTAAAGACGATTTGGCCCGAGGTCGGTCGAATCAACTGCAAAATACATCGCCCCAGGGTTGATTTTCCGCAGCCGGACTCTCCGACAATACCCAGGGTTTCACCGGGATAAATATCCAGCGACACATCATTGACCGCCTGAACCTGCCCCACCGTGCGATTAAAAAAGCCTTTTTTAATCGGGAAATGCTTGGTTACGTGCTTTAACTGAAGTAAGGGTGTCGCCATGATGCTTTCATCTGTTTAACCACTCCTTCTATTGTAATGCCCGCACATATAAATATCCCATGAAATGTGAACAAATAAAAATCATCTGCAAGAACACCGTTTAAAGGATTCCCATCTCAGGGAATATTACTATAATAAGAAAACATTGCTGTTTTTGACAAAACACCAAGACAATATGACGTAGTTGTTGTATTACTATATCAAGGGTGTCAAAAAGAGCAGTGTGGCTCAGGATGTCCAGAGAATAATTTCGGATAGTGGAATCAAGTAAAGAATGGAGCGAGACGCAAGATGTCTCTTGAAAAGTCGAGTTATTTGGGGGGAAAACGGTCGTTATCTAATATGAATCTCCTAGAATGGGTCATGATTGGCGCACTTTTGGTGACCTTGGTACTAACCAGCCTGGATGCGGTAGAAGGCCGTCACATAGGTACCGGAGACGCACTGAATATCGCCAAGCTACAAGGCCAACAGGGTATGGTGGCGTCGGTTTCCAACAAGGATTAACTTCTTTCTCAAAAATTGAAAAACCCTCCGGGCAATTTTACACCTTGAGGGTTTTTTATGTTGGGGTAGTGATGAAAGGAGTTACCCCATGCGTAGTCAACCCGTCCAGTTTAGTGGCGCAAAAATTATTCTTCGTAACCTATTAGCCATAGCCACCCTGGGAGGTGGTAGCCTCCTTGCAGGGCACGGAGCAACGGAAACGTTTAGAACAGCCCGTGATCAAAAAGACCTCGGCTATAGCCTGATGAGAGCAGGACAAGCTAATACAGGCGAGGAACTTCTAAAAAAAGGGGATAAAACCAGCGAAAATGGCGCAACAGCATTGGCAGCCGGTACCGGTTTAGCAGGTGTGGGAATATTTATCCCTTTTATAAGGATAAGAAAACCCAGAAAACAAAGATCCTAAAGGTTTATTACTGTCCCGTGGACGACGTTGTCGACTGCTGGGCATGTTCGCGGAGTTTGGCGATTTTGTGTTCGTAATGCTCGCGATCACTGGGCTTCATGTTAGGAACCAACCCTAAATACATCTCGTAGGAGCGAGCGGCCTTGTCGTACTGACTGGTTCGTTCGTACAACTTGGCCAGAGCCAAACGAGCTTCCGGCTGTTGGGGGTCCTTGGCCAGGGTTTCTTCGTAAAAGTCAATCGCGCTTCGTTTCTGGAACGGATTGTTCATAGACTTGGCCAACCGCAACGATTTTTGTGCCTCGGCCTGAGCGGTGTCTATACGGCTAATGGCGCGTTGCGCTTTGATGTCACTGCCGCCAGGGGAAGCCGCATTCGCCATCTGATAAGCTTTTTTAGCGCCTTCCAAATTACCGTTGGCTTTCATGGTATCGCCCAGAACCAAAAGCTTCTGAGGGTTTTTGCTGGAATTAGCCAGCACCTGATCAAAAATCTGGTTGGCTTCCTGGTATTTCCCTAGCGACCAGTAGGCCTCACCTTGAACGACGCGATCGGATTCCGTCTGGGCCGGGCGGCTGACGATTTGTTGCAACTCGGCATCCGAAGCTTGGGGCTTACCATCCAGCTGAGCGATTCGCAAGGCAGCCAGATGAAGCCTTAAATCATTGGGATTATATCGAAGAGCTTCCTGGACTGCGCTTTCGGCATCGGCGGTATCACTTTCCATCCCAGTTGCCGCACTTTCGGTGCTGGTTTTGGTCGCCACCGTCATCAAGGCTTGAGAAATGCCTTGCAAGGCTTCCGGGTCCTGCGGATTTTGCTGTAACGCTTCTTTATAGTATTGAAGGGCCTGATCAGGCTTATCCACAGTCAGTGCCAAGCGTCCCAGCTGATCTCGCGCAGGTGCATATTTGGGATTGACGTTTAACGCACTTCGCAACGTCGCCATGGAAAGTTCGCCGTCACCCCGGCTGTCATAAAGATTTCCCAATCCCACATAGGAAGGCATAAAAGCCGGACTAGACTGAATGGCATGCTCATAATTGGCAATTGCCGCAGAAGTATTACCTTGTCTCTCGTTGGCTTCCGCCATTTTGTTTAAAATAGCAGCATTGCCCGGTGATAAAGATAAAGCCGTGTTCAGGTTTTGAAGCGCCTTATGGGGATCCCCTTCTTTTAGATAGGCTTCTCCCAATCGGTAATGGGCGGTCGAGTTTTTACTGTTGAGTTTAATGGCCTGCTGATAGGCCATTTTGGCACCCGCCAGATCACCTTGATCCGTCTTGCTGATGCCTTCATTCACCATGGCTTCAGCAAACTGGGGATCGTAGTGAAGCGCCGTTGCAAATTGTTCCTGCGCTTCGCCATATCGACCCATCATACGGTAGGTAACGCCCAATTGGTTATGAATTTCAGGAGACTTGGCATTCAGCCGGACAGCCCGCTCCAGTTCGGAAGCGGATTGGTTCAATAAATCATCTTTGCGGCTGTGATATTCCATATCCAAGGACGCAGTTCGGTTACGATAAGCAGCCCCTAACGCAGCATGGGCCATGGCGTTGTTGGGATCTTTGGCCAAGACCTGACGGGCGTTTTTCTCGGACGCATCCAGCTTGTACAACTCAGCTTGAGCCACGGCAAGGGTGCTTCGCACTTTGGCGTTATTGGGATCTTTCTGAAGCAATCCCATCAATTTGGTTTCCGCATCGCTATAGTGACCCGTCTGAAGAGACTGATCGGCCAGATTATATTCTCTTACCATGGTGGTACCGGTTTTATAGGTTTTTTGAGCTGCTTCACTCACTGAAAAACTCATACCAATCAGTGCAATACTGACGGCTAAAAGTGCTGCCGGACGCTGTTTTGATAACATGGGGGTCCCTCCTGTCTGCCAATTCCCGGGTCGATGGGATTGTACGGCAAGCCGGAGTATAAAATCAAGCAAAACCATTCTGAGTTTATTCTATAAGAAGAGAAGACCTCTTAAGAATTTGTAAACATGCTTCCCAATTTCAGGCAAGGCTGGTTTAATAAGGGGACTTATTCTTGTAGTTACTGTATTGATAAACGAGGAAAGAGGACAGTTTGATGAAAAAATTAGCCGCATTAATGGTCTTGGTTCTGCTTAGCATTACCGCAAGCAGTTATGCTTACGATCATCATCACCACCACATGATGGGACACCCCCACCATGGTTGGCACCATCACCACAGATAAGCCACACTCTATGGAATAAAATTTGTAGCCCTGGTCATTAGACCAGGGCTACTTGCTATTCAATTAGGCAATACACCCACACCCACCAGGGGGCTTTTGTAGCGATTGTGCCTGGGGTTGAATCCCCGACAATTGGTCATGGTGAGGGTGATGTTTATGATGATGATGTGCGCCACCGTGATGATCTATACCATGTCTATGGTAATGATGAGGGTGATGAGGTAGTTTATTGATTCCGCCAGCAAATCCCATAGTATTCTCCTTCAATGTCACTCGTTCTGTCACTCGCCCAAATGCATAAAACCCAACGCTCAAATTTTTTTGCTCGTTTTTTGAATGTTTAATAGTTTTTTTAGATTTAAACCCCTTCATTCAGCCATTTTGTAGGGGCGCATTGCAATGCGCCCCTACAACGGAAAATCCACCTCCGACAGGAGGTGCCCTATCTTCCCACCCCATAGAATGAAAACCATGATGAAACGCATGTATTGGGGACTGATTTTAATTGTTTTATTGCTGGGGTCCACCACCTGGGCCACTTCGGGCGATTATTTTTCCTCGATTTTACTGGGTGGAAAGCTGCTTCGATTTAATGATAAAGTCCCGGTCTATTATTACCTAGATGTCCTGCAAGAAGGCAATTGGGACTATCGGACCCGAGATTTTATCAAGGACCAGGTGATTGCTGATGCCTTTACGGAATGGCAAAACTGCATCGGCGGAAGCATTCGGTTTAAACAAACGTCTGTAGAAAAAAACGCCAATATTCGAATTCACTGGCGAAACGGATTTGATGACCCCAACCTGCTGGGATTGGAACGGCCACAATTGGTGATGGGCGGGAAATATCTGCTGCTTGCGGATATCCAGATTACGCTGACCGAAAACGGCAAGATGATTGAGCTGCCCAAATTAAAAGCGATTGCGCTTCACGAAATTGGTCATGCGCTAGGCATGCACGGCCATAGCCCCTATACCGGAGATATTATGTACCCGGCCATTCTACCGGGTGTATCTCGACTGTCCAGTCGCGATATTGAAACCATGCGAGAGATGTACAACCGCGATCCCGGCTAGCCCCCCACCCGAATCCGTAAGGCTCGACCAACATTTAAATTTAATCCTACATTTAAGCTCGCCTAACGGATTCTCCCTCCCCATCGGAGATGGAGAGGGGGTTAAATAAGGCTAGTCGTTTTATCAATCTTGATCTAAAATCACCCCATGGCTACGATTTGTTTAAATATGATTGTCAAAAACGAGTCCGAGATTATTGAAAAAGCGCTCCACTCGTTGGCACCTCACATCGATTATTACCTCATCTGTGACACCGGCTCTACAGATAACACGCCTGAACTGATCCGAAATTTTTTTGAGACCCAAGGCATTCGTGGAGAGATCCACAATATTGATTTTGTGAATTTTGAATATTCCAGAAACAAGGCGCTTCAATTGGCACAACATGCAACTGAGCCGTTTGATTACATTTTATTGACCGATGCCGACATGGAACTTCGCGTCTTAAACCCCGAATTTAGAACGCTTTTAACAGAACCCTGCTATCGGCTTCGCCAGGAAAACGATACCCTGGCTTATGAGAATGTTCGGTTGCTTCGCAAAGACGCCGACGCAAAATACGTCGGCGTTACCCACGAGTATGTGGATTTTAAAGGCACCCCTTCTTCTTTTAAAGACATTTATTTTTATGACCATGCCAATGGCGCCAGCCGAACTGAAAAATTTGAGCGTGATGCCAAACTGCTCAGCCATGCCTTGATTGATGACCCGGGAAATACCCGCTATTGCTTTTATCTGGCTCAAACCTATTACGATATGGGCGATTACCCCAAGGCCAAAGCGTATTACAAGAAACGCGCGGAGATGGGTGGTTGGGTAGAAGAAGTCTATTACAGCTATTACCGTGTCGGCCTGATAGAAACTTTTTTAAGCAGCCCCGAAGCCGATATTTTAAAAGCCTTTATGGACGCCTATAACTACCGCCCTATCCGTGCAGAATCGCTTTTTGAACTGGCCCGTTATTACCGGGTAGCAGAAAAATATCCGGCAGGTTATCTGTATGCCAAGGCCGCTGCTAACATAGCCTATCCTGAAAATGACGTGTTGTTTATTGATAAAACCATTTACGACTACAAAATTGCCGACGAACTTTCGATATGCGCTTACTGGGTGGGCGCTTACCAAGAAAGTTTCGATCTATGCGAAGCGCTTCTGAAAAACCCTGCGCTGCCGCAAGAATATATAGAGCGTGTTCAAGCCAATCTTCAGTTTGCTGCCGATCAGTTGAAAAAAGCCCCTGTGTAATAAATACTCAGGGGCTTTTTGAACCTTTGATTTTTGTTACGGTTTTGCTACAGGTTTTTCTGATTTTTTAGCAGCGTCAACTAAAGCCGCCACTGTTGCTTCATCCAAAGATGTTCCGAATTCAAGCGCTTCGCTGACAGACACATCTGGATTATCTTTAATTGCTCTTTTAATGGCTTCTTTTTGATCATCCTTCAGGCCTGCTTTATTTGCAGCTGCTAGCACTGCCAAAATGACTTTTTTACGTTCAGCAGTCACGGCAGCACCACCTGCAGCTGGTTTAGCAGCATCGTCCGCTTTCACTGCATCACCCGCAGGAACAGAGACTCCTGCACCAGGAATAACTGGTGGAGTTTCTGTTTTGGTTTTATTGCCCACGTTTTGTTGTCTTGTGACGGGTTGGTTATTGCCGGTATTTGTCTTGGTAGATTTGTCGTTCTGAGCGTCTTCTTTGGGTCCATCAATTTTTACTGATCCTAGCAGTCCGCCACCAGAGATAGCGTTATTTGATATGGGTGAATCTTTAAATCTTCCCCCAGTAATAATGAGTACACCATTATTGTTATTTCCGGTAGAAGGTGCAGGACCATTGGTAGGCGTTTTTGGATATACGGGAGGATTATACACTGGACTGGTATTAATCGCCGGCTTGTTTTCAATAGTTTGGTTACCTAAAGCACTGGCTTTTGCACCAGATTCCGCTGCCGCAGTGGCTTTTTGGTCTTGGTTACCGCCCCCGGATGTTGCGGTTGAACTAGACGACGGATTGGCACTTGCAACAGGTGCTGCAACTTGAACAGGTACGGTTACCGGTGAAGAATTCGAGTTTGCAACAGGTGCCGGCGGAGCTGTAGCAGGAGCTTCTGCTGTCGGCAGTGTTGTAGGGATGGCCGCTATTGCCACAGGTTTTACCGGTTCATCAACCCATTTTAAACAACGATTGATATCATAGACCAGGATTGAACCAGTCGGATGATTTCCTGTATAAGGAACTCTATTGTATTGAACTGGTGAAATTGGATCTGCCATAGTTTATCTCCTTTATGGTTATGTGTAACGTACAGTGAAAAACTTAGCTCTAATAAGTAAGCTATTTGAGTGCTTTTACTCCTCATCCTTGGCATAGGGTATTAATTGGTTCTCGACTTTTGGCACAGGAAGAACGGCAGGATTAATATTTAACGGGCCGCCTTCATTGCTAATCCCACTGTTGGTAATGGGCGAGTTTTTGAACTGCGATTTAGGCGCAAAGACCCCGCCTTTGTTGTTATTGAAACCGTTGAATATATCCGAGAAAAATCCCACAATATTATTGGTCGTACTGAGGTCAATAAAGGGTCCTTTAATTAAAGGGCCATTAATTTCAATCAACGGCGCTATCGGTTTTGGAGGAGCCGCGCTTTGCGGCACAGACGATCCAAAATTAAATACAAATAAGGGAGCATTTAGTTTTGCAGGAGTGGTACCTTGCTGCACGGGAGGTAAAGCTTGCGGCAATGGTTTTACTTCCTGTGCTGGAGGTTGCGGCACAATAGTTGGCGCTGTTTGGACCTGTTGTACTGCAAGCGGTGCAACAGGCGCAGGAATGATAGCTTCTGCTGTGTAAGGCTGTATCTGAGGCAATAGTTGCTGAAAAGTTTCGAGAGGTGTTTGAACTTCCGGACAAGCAACCGGTGGCACAGGTGTTACTCTCACAAGAGAGGGTGTAACCGGTACTCTTACTTCAGAAGCGAAGTAAGGTGCAATGGGTTGCGACACCTGTGCTGTAATTTCTTGACAAGGTGGTGTAGCAACCAATCCTTTTGAGTTTTGCCGATACACACCGTCATCGCCCAGCTCATATAAACCGTCTGAAAATTGATAGGTTTTGGGTAAACCGCTCACTTGCGGTGCATATACCTGGGTAGCAACGGGCGTAGAATAACAAGGGGACGCATAACCGGCATAAGCTTGTCCACCTGAGTAGACAGAGTAAGAATTGCTATATAAAGGGCGAAATACACCGCCACCGCCAAATAATCTAAAGCACATAATGTCTCCTTGTGACCCAGCCCAAAATCCGGTCTTTATAGACCGTTATTTTGAAATGTTTAGCCTATGTTTATACTTTGTTAATAATATAAAAGCAATCAGAGTTAAATCTTTGCTAAAATATTTCAATTTATTAACAATGTAAAATCCGATTTTTATTCATACGTTCCATCAACACCCCATCATTACGTTTCTTCTCTGTGACTTACTTCGCTCAACAGTTCTTATTTAAATAAAGGTTTTGTTTTAAAAAGTCGTGCTAATTTGTTACGAAGTGTAAAGCCGATCGGGCAATGTTAAAAATAATTAATATTTTATCAATGTTTTATGCGAATCGTTTTTTATACAACTATACCTCCCGGGGTATTTTGGGGGATATGGGTTTTATAGAGTCATAAGGGGAAATGAGATATGGGCAATATTTTATCTTTGAGTCATTTGCTGGCAACGGCACCACCAATAGGGGATGAGAAAAAATCTGAGCCAACTGTACCCATGAAACAACCGGCTAAACCCCCTGAAACTAAGACGCTGCCGGCATCTGCAAGTGCAGATGACATCAAAAAATTGCAAGCTCAAATAGATAAATTGACAGCACAACTTGCAGCACAAGAGAAAGCTGCTAAAGAGATAAAAGATTTAGCCGAAAAAGTAGGCAAAGCACAGGGTGGGGTGGATACAATAATACCCCAACTAGCCGAAGTGGTAAAAAAATTTCCAGATCTTGCAAAAGAGGTTGGTGGCTTAATTGAAGCCATGAAAATACGTAAAGAGGCTATAGACGAGCTTAAGCAAGATGGAAAAGACAATAAGAAAGCATTGGAAGATTTACAAAAAGCCGAAACAAAATTAAACACTGCACTGACAGCCTTAACAAAAAAACTGGATGACTTTATTCCAAAACAAGAAGGAATCAATAAAGACCAAGCTGAGAAAATCATCCAACTACAAAAAGATTTAAAAGCGCTGCCAGAGAAAATTACTGAAGATACCAAGAAACTCATTGAAATATCGGAAAAGAAAACAGATAATGCGACAGACGCTAAAGTTGCTGCCGCAGTAAAACTTTTAAACGACAAAATAGCAACGTTGAAAAAAGACTTTGAAACAAACCTAGCCGCTCTGGACAAAAAAAACACGGATGCTATTGCGGCGGCTGAAGCAAAGTTCAAACTGGAATTAGACCGCTTAAATGCCGAGCTTAAGGTAGTACAACAGCAGGCGCGTCTTTTTGACGGCAAAAACAGTATTAAAAACACCACGTTCGATATTATGGAAGATATGACGACCGGTTTAAGAAAAACAGGGCATTTTAATATTGATCCCGCCGGGGATGATATTAAAAAAGCCGTAGCTGCGCTTAAAAAATCAGGACCGTTAGATCCCGAAGATTATGTGGCTCTGGATAAAATTGGCATTAGTAAAAAACTTTATGATGAAAAATATCAAAAAGATGCCCGGGGTCGAGAACTGTTTGCCGATCTATTGCTTAAACTTCAAGAACATAAAGTCGGCAAAGGGGGACAGGTGCAAGCACAAGACTTGTCCGCCTTTGTGAAAGCTGGGAAAATTCCGGCAACCGTAACGGTGACAGATCGTTATGAACGACGTCAAGACCCAACAGGCAAGATTAATAACGGCAAGCCTTATTATGAGCCCATTTTGAAGACCATTCCCAACAAAACGTCCGAGCAATGGACAAACCTGATTGACGCTTTGAGTCAGGGACGACTTGCAATAGGGGCAAAGTAACTTATCCCGTTGTACCCAAACCGGTGGCAATGCCTTCGATACTGGCAATAATAGCCTGATGATAAGCTTCCAGTTGAGCAGGATCGGCGGCACTTTCTTCCAAAGCACGGTATTGAGACAGAAGCTGTACCTGGATGTAATTCAAAGGATCAAGATACGGTTCTTTGAGGCGAATCGAATTCTTCAGGGCACGATCTTCGACGCGATCCAATAAGCCTTGCGAGGTAATTTGCTGTAGAGCGTCAATCGTTAAATGATACTCCTCTTCGATGCTATCTAAAATTTGTAATGCGTTTTGCTGATTTTTGGCCAACAGACAATAATAACGAGCAATGCTCAGATCGGTTTGGCGCAGGGCAATTTCGCTGTTTTCAAGCAGGCTTTTGAAAAAAGGCCATTCTTCATACATCGTTTTTAACAAGGGCTTATGTGCAGGATCTTGATCGATAAACTGCTGTAACCCTGACCCCAGACCAAACCAGCCAGGCAGAATCTGACGGGATTGAAACCACCGAAATACCCAGGGGATGGCTCTTAAATCTTTCACACCGGTCATGGTTCGCCGCCGTTGGGGCCGAGAACCAATGTTAATCAACTCTACTTCTTTGGGGGTCACTTGCTCAAAATATTCGATAAACTGCGGATGATGATGCACGAGTTCAGAATAACGCGCCAAGGAATGACCCGAAATAGTTTCTACAGCCTGCTCCCATTCCAATTTTGGAGGAATGTCAGGGGCAATATTTTTCTCCAACAAGGCACAAAATAAATTTTCCAAGTGCGTGGTCGCAATATCTTTTACGTTGTAATAGCGAGAGAGGACTTCACCTTGCTCTGTAATATCTTGCCCGTACTGGCAACTTAAAGGCGGCAAGGCTTCAATGGCGCGTTTGGTGGGTGCTCCACCGCGGCCAATATTACCACCTCGGCCATGGAAAAAACGGAGCTTGATGTTATATTGACTTGCAATATCCAGCAATTTTTCCTGTGCCTGATAGACCAGCCAATTGCTGCAAAAGTAACCACCATCCTTATTACTGTCTGAGTATCCCAACATAATAAGTTGCTCGTGGTTTCGGCATGCCAAGTGTGCCTGGTACGCCTTGTTTTCAAGCATCGCCTTGAACACTTGCGGTGCATTTTCCAAATCGGTCACGGTTTCAAAAAGCGGAATAATATTGAGATCGCTGACATAACCGCCATCTGCTGTTTTATAAAACAGCCCCTGGGTTTTCAGCAACAAAAGACTATGCAAAATATCGGTCAAAGAACTGGTCATGGAAAGAATGAAATTGGTACACGCACGAATCCCTAAAATATGATGGGCCTGGGCCACAACTTTCAGCATTCCCAGGAGACGTTGGCTATCACATGACTCCAACTGGCGAGGATGGACAATTTGAGACGACAAAATAACATCGCTCAAATCACTCTCTACATCCAGAATTTTTAAGACGGCTTCTGCAGCCAGATTAATATTACACGTATCTTCACGTAAATCGACCGATGCAAAGTGAAACCCAAAAATATGAATTTTGCTTTTCAGCACATTCAACTCCGTCACAACCGGGCGAACATACCCGTTATCAGTCAGGCTTTGGCTCAGCAAATCAATATCTTCCAACAATCCATGGCTGCATTTATAGCTAAACTGTGCAGGCGTTGACGTCCCCAGTTGAAACTTCAAACGCTGGGTGTGCTTCAAACGCTCGACGATTAAGAGCACCATCAAGCGATAGGGTTCGGTTTCCAAGGCACTTTCATAGGCCGTGGTTTCCAAACCGGCTTGTGCCATGTCTTTCAACTGAAACCGCAGCCGCTCCATCAACGCCGAGGTGGGAGGGAGCCGATCAGCGGCATGGCTCAATTGGGGCGCCAGATGCTGCAAGTCTTGAATATAGAGATTTAAAATGGCTTGATACTGCCGGTAAAACGTATCGGAAAGCACGGCATCGGTCACATAAGGATTGCCATCCATATCGCCCCCGACCCAGCTCCCCAGCGTCAAGGCATGGGCAGGCATCGCAAGAGGGGTTTCATAATAGAACTGAAAGACCGACTCCAGCTTTCGTGAGAGTTCAGGTAGCGTATGATACAGCGTGCGGCTGAAATATCCCAATACATCGTTCACTTCGTCTTTCACCTGGGGCTTGGTCCAGCGGCTGAAATGCGTCGCCCAGATGACCTCGATTTTTTCGGCCAGCTTGTCCACCACTGCCTGCTGCTCAATCCGGTTTAATCCGCCCGCGTGAAGCTGCCTTAAAAACTCATAAATCTCGCGCTGATGCTGCAAAATGGTTTGTCTCAAAATGGTCGTGGGATGAGCTGTGGCCACCAACCGCAAACGCTGGTTTGCCACGACAGTCGCGACATCTTCGCTGGGATAGTTTTTTTGCCGATAGGACCGCATCGCTTGAATCAAGCCGCCCGGATAAAACTGCCGGGTCTGGTGAAACCCTTCGGCAATGCCGGTCAGGGTTAAAAACAACCGAAAAGCAATGGCAGCATCCTTCAGCCACTCCACCTGTTTCTCAGGAGAAAGCGTGGTGATTTGCGCTTGCAGCAGCTCGTCGAATTCCTGAAACCCCATTTTGCCCTGCTCTTTTCGAGCCTGCTTGGAAGCCACCCGCATTTTTTCAATAAACGTATAAAAAGAAGCCCCCTGGTGCTCGACCAGAATTTGCCCCAATAAAGCACCCAAGAGTCGCACGTCATCGTGTAAGTCGGAATTTTCATCCATTCGAGTGGCAGAACTGGCAACACTTGGCGAAACAGACGGCAATTGCTCCCGAATGCGCAAATATAACTCCCGATGAGACAAAGGCTCAAGGGAGGGATCCGTAAAAGTCGTTTCTTTCAGAAATAACATCTCCCCATTCTACCGCGATTCTCGTAGGGGCGCATCGCATGCGCCCGTTCCGGTAAGTATAGCGGGCGCATGCGATGCGCCCCTACTAACTTTCAGGTTGGCTGTCTACGAGAAAAGCCTCTTGCGCGTCATCCCAACTGATGCTTAAGAAATTAGGACGGCAACAGACCTGGCAATCTTCTACGTAGGACTGAAAATTTCCGCCGCTGGGATCGACGAAAATGCTGTTGGGTTCAAAGCAGTAGGCGCAGGTAAAAATTTCATCCATAATTTTAATATCCCACAAATAAAAGTAACAAACTTGTCATTCCCGCCTACGCGGGAATGACAAAGGTGGGAGAGAATTTTGAGCATCTAGCCATGGAGATTTACAAACGCATTTTTCGGATAAAGATTCGGGGCAACCGGTCTGAGATGTTGATGCTTTAAGCGCTCGGCCAAGTGATACCGGTAGTTGGTCCAGATGCGGTTCATGAGAGCGGTAAACATACCGATACCCACAATACCGAATAAGAACGGTCCAAAGAACAGGCGATTTTTGACCACGAGACGTTCGTTAAATAATTTGGCCGCTTCCTCTTTAATGGCCTGAGTCGAAACTGACTTACCTGCCGCTTTTAATTTTTCTTTGGCCAGATCCAGACACATCTCGGAAATATCATGAATATTTTTCATGCGATCAAATTTCGGCCCCTTGAAAATTCCCAGATGGCGATAGGGTTTACCTTGCCAACGATACCATAATGGTTCAATCATCGGTTGCCAGTAGGCCATATAAGGCGCTGTAACCATCGTTCGGGTAAATACTTCCACAAACTCCAGGTGATCCCGGGTAGCATCATCATAAGCCAATATGTCAAACGGCATCACCATGCCCAAATGATGCCGGCCCAAATCGAATTTGTAATGCTTCACCTTGTCGGTGGTTTTATCGCGGACAGCCTTAAACTCGTAATCGCATACATCAGCCAAATACTTAATTTGGCGCATCAAATAAGAATTTTTAGGCAGCCGGTGCCCATATCGGGCCAGTAAAAAACTTCCGACGATGACGCCAAGCCCTGCCAAAGCGGATTGTTTTAAACGGCGCTTGGCTTTGTGGGTTACCACAGATTCTTCATCTCCGCGCTTCACCTTGCCTTTGCTCAGGCCAATCACATCGCTAAATTCGTTGCGCTTGAATTGATGCTCGGTAATCAGGTTTTTGGTAAAGCTTAAGGCATATAAAAAGGCGACACTCAGGCCCGTTGAAACCAGCGCCAACCCCAACTTGACGGGGGCAACCTTATTGAGCAAATGTTTGGGCGTGTTTTGGATGGGCGCAGCCAATAAGTTCGGATCAAATCCCTTGGCCAAAAATTTAGAGAAGAGGGGCTTAAAAATTTTGCCTCCCACAATCGGCGGGAAGTAATAAAAACATCCCGATTCAATAAACTCCATAAAAGAGACTTCAAACAGTTCCAGAAAACTGCGGGAGCAGAGCGCCTTGGGCACCCATAAAATGCTGGTGTCCTGAATAAACTGCATGTGCATTTGCCCACCGGGACTTTCACGCATTTTGACAAACTTGCCCAACGGCCGATTCACACCCTTCGCTTTAGAGAGGGCAAAATTCATCAAATCGGTGGGATTAATTTTCAAGAGGTCTGGTTCCTTTATGTTGAGGTAAACAAAAACGCCGGTCCTTGTAGGGCCGGCGTCTTGTTAAGCTTTCAGAGGGATTTTTCTATCGCGCTGATAAGCCGCCGGCGTCACCGTGGCTAATAATAATGATAGAAATAATCACCTGGTTAAATTGCATGAGGTTGCAAAATCCCGATATTACTTTAGTATATCCGGCAGAATAGCCTAGACTTAAACCCGTGTCAATCGTTGTGCGGTTCAATGATGACGAAACTGTTACATAGCTCCCACTAGGCAAGCCCCAATTCCCGTCGAGCCTGATTTTTAACAGCATCAAAGTTACTCTCGGTGACTGGCTCCGTATTTTTCTTGCGAAAGCTTTCAGGAAGATTGACAACAGCGGCAAAGCCTCTTTTTAGTGAACTATTTGCGAGTGCATCGAGCATACGGTTTTTGATGCGAGTATCATCATCGTCCAACACAACCACTGTTAATACCCCAGAGTCTGAAACATTCACAAAACGCCGCCGATTGGATACTCTTTCGAGTACGAGCTTAGCTGTTGCCAAATCCGTTTCGTCTGACCGTAAAGGCCCTTGTAACCAGGAGCCAAATCGCTGTTGTGTTATGCCCACTATCTGCATGAAAAATCCTTTCTTATCTTGCTGTTCTAACTGGAACTTAAAAATACTTTACATCGAGTATAAGCTGTTTGAAATTTTCACCGAAGGGAATATAAGCTCTGAAGTCGGAAATGGACGAATGAGCCTCTTGAATTGGAAGGACTATCGAAAGGGTAATTATGAGCTTGCATAAAGATATCAAAGATTTTTTTGATACTGACAGTCCGCAATTTACCCGTGCCCCCAGCCCAACCCAGCCCAATAGCTCGGTAGGGGACGCATCCGTGGTTTCGGATGCTTATGCCCAGTTTTATATTGCCAATACAACCACCAGCGGCGGAACAGCTGATGTAGAAGGCGCCTGGAAAAACTATTCGGGAGCAGGAATTACCGTCGGAATTGTCGATACCGGTGTGCAGCCCACCAATGCCATTCCTCCATCACGCTATAACGTTTCAGCCGGATATGACTACCTTCTGGGCAGATCAGGCGGCTATGATCCCTTTAACGATGCCACCCATGGCACCATGGTAGCCAGTATCATTGCAGGTTCGCAACTGAATACCCCCGGCATCGGACAAACCTCGGGCATTGCCTATAATGCCCATATTGTCAGCTTTCCTTTTATTGCCAGCGCCGGGGGCAGTGTCTCCACCCAGGAATTGATGAGTGTGATTGAAAACCAAGCCAGTGTGGATGTCTCCAACAACAGCTGGGGATTTACTTCGGCGTTTGCCGCTTACAGTGTGGCCTCTTTGGCACAGCTTAATACGGCCTTTCAATATGCCGTAGGTGAGGGTCGCCATGGGTTGGGAACCAATATTGTGTTTGCGGCCGGCAATGGTGGGCAAACGAATGACAATACCAACTACAGCCCACTTTTAAACTCGCAGTATACGATTGCAGTGGGGGCAGTGGACGACACCGGCACCATCGCGAGCTTTAGTACACCGGGCTCAAACGTGCTGGTTTCGGCAGCCGGGGTGAATGTGATTGCTCCTGGCCTGAATAACGAATACTGGGAAGGGTCCGGCACATCGTTTGCCACTCCCATTGTGTCAGGGACAATTGCCTTGATGCTTCAAGCCAATCCGAACCTGGGTTACCGCGATGTGCAGGAGATTTTGGCAGCAAGCGCCGACCAGACGGATGCCCAAAATGCCAGTTGGCAAACCAACGGGGCAACCACCTGGAATGGTGGTGGAATGCACACCAGCAACGAGTACGGCTTTGGCCTTGTGGATGCCACCGCAGCCGTTCGCCTGGCGGAATCATGGAATTTAATCAACAAAACGCCTGATACCCTCTCTAACGAAGTCACTGAAACCCTGAGTTCCGGCACCGTAAATAAAACGCTGAGCGCCTCTGCACCCATTACTAGCACGATTCAGGTTAGTTCGGCATTGAACATTGAGCATGCCACCGTTCAACTGAATTTTACCGATGCCAAAGCATCCGATTTGGTAGTTCAGTTGATTTCTCCCCATGGCACCGTCAGCACGCTAATGAACGAACCCACTACCACGGGAGGGTATAGTTCTACCTGGCAGCTATCCACGGTTCAGGACTGGGGAGAAAACGGCGTAGGTGCCTGGACATTGTCGATTAAAGACGCTGCCGGTGATACCGTGACCGGCTTACTCAGCAGTTGGACCTTAAGTTTATCGGGTGATGCAGCCTCTCAAAATAACACCTATATTTACACCAATGAATACGCCCAAATGACCGGTGCAAGACAAACTCTGAGTGCACCCGGCGGCGTGCAAACCCTCAACTTGGCCGCAGTGACGGCGGGCAACACGGTCAACCTGAACCAGGGCGCACAAAGCATCATTGCCGGAAACACGATGATAATTGCACAAGGAACCCATGTAGATAACGTGATTCTGGGAGACGGCAACAGTACGGTCATTGCCAACACCGACGGCGATCAAATTTTTGGCGGCAGAGGCAATGATACTTATATATTTAACGGCAACAACGGTAACGCCACCATTACTAATCCCGCCTACGCCCTAAGCGCAGGCAAACAAGACGAGGTGTTATTCGGCCAGAATATCAGTGAGGGCAACATCGCCTTTGCCCTGCAATCCGGCAATCTGATGGTTCATTACGATGGCAACATGGCAGATGTGGTCAATATTGCAAACTTTGCCAACACCAACTACACCCTTGCCGCCTATAACGGCAACACACTGAATACAATATCCGACAGCAGCCTGAACCATGTGCTACAGGAAATAGCGACTTACGAAACCCAAAATCATCTCACCAACAGCATTGCTACTATCGAAGCCAATCACACACTGATGGGTTACATTGCAGCCGCTTGGTAACTCAATCTGCGAGGAGGAGCGCCAGCGACGACGTGACCTCCCATACGCCACTGATCGATGATCCGCTTCCGGCCAAGGAGATTGCCACGTCCGCATCTCTAGACGAGATGCTCCCTCACAATGACAATTTTATTCTGCAAAGATTTGTAAAAAAGCTGGGAAAAACGCAAGTCTGACGCTTCAGGCGTTTTATTAATTACTAGACTGTCCGTTTTACAAAAGCTATGATGATGGTCGAAGATAGGTATTGTAAGATGCAAGTCCAAAAAACCACCTTATATGGAACTCCCTCTATAATGCTTCGTATGGGTAAACAACAGGGGAATGACCCCATTTGGGAAAAAATACAAACAAATAATCCAGTGCGAGTAAATGAAGCATTTAAGGATTTAGACGAATATCTAAGAAAAATCTATAGTCTTAAAAATCTTCAACCAGCGGAGCTTGAAGATATCATTCAGGATACTCTCTTAATTGTTCATAAACAACTTCAAGGGAAACGATTTAAAGGCAATTCCAATATAAAAACCTGGGTAACCAGGATTGCTTTTAATGTACGAAATCAACTCTCTGAGAAAAAAGGACATAAAGGCTATACTCATCCAGTAGAAATTTCTGAGCCGAGGCAAAAAATTCGAATATCAAATACGCCAAAATCTCCTCTAGACTCAGATATAGAGGCTGAAGGAAATAACATCTTTATGCAAGCTCGGAAAAGATTGGACCTACAACAACAAGCTGTGCTGAGACAAGTTTTGGATGGTAAAACAGGTCCGGAAGGTGCAAAAGCTCTAGGTATAACTCTGCCGAATTTTAAAAGTACTTTGCACCGGGGTAAAAATGTTTTAAGAGCAGACTCAGAATTAATAAAATATAGAAATTCTTAAGATCATAATTCAGCTTCAATCAAAAGGACCGGGAAATCAGCGCTAACCATACTATGTTGGAGCTTTTTGACGGCCTCAACAAAATCGTTTTCAAAAACAGAAATTTCTTTGACACAACAAAGCTTTTCTAAACCATGCTTTAAAAGAGCCTGAGCGCCTTTTGGGTTTTTATTTTTAATGTGATGACAGCCGGCTACTACTTGAATTAAGCCTTGCAAAAATGTTTTGTCGGGTTCGGGTGCAGTCAGCCAGACAGCCTCCAGGGTTTCGTGGCATTCCCAAAATTGTTTGTTGTTGAATTGCTCTGCCGCATGATGCAGAGCATCCAGCCAAAACGGGCTATCGGGGTTGGAGGCTGGCATGTTGGCGCTCTTTTAAAAATTGACCTGTAACGGACGCGGAATTTTTTGCAATGTCTTCAGGCGTTCCTTCCGCAATAACGCATCCGCCGTTTTCGCCGCCTTCGGGGCCCATATCGATAATCCAGTCGACCTGAGCCAAAAAATCCATGTTGTGCTCCACTACAATAATGGAATGCCCCGCTTCCAATAGTTTATAAAAGGCGGCAATCAGGGTTTGAATATCGGTGACGTGAAGCCCCGTGGTTGGCTCATCAAACAAGAAAAGGGTTGGTTTGATGCTTTCGCGTTCACTCAAATAAGAAGCCAACTTCAGACGCTGAGCTTCTCCACCCGAAAGCGTCGAGGTGGTTTGTCCCAGATGCAAATACCCTAGGCCAATTTCTCGAAGCGGCATTAATTTTTTAACCACACGCGGATAACGCGCAAAAAAACCGAGGGCTTCATCAATCGTCATGTTTAAAACCTCGTTAATGTTTTTGCCTTCCAACTCAATGGCAAGAACCGCCGGAGAAAACCGCTTGCCTTGGCAATCCTGACAAATCACGGTGACATCAGCCATAAACTGCATGTCGATTGTAAGGGTGCCCAAGCCCTCACAGGTTTCACATCGTCCGCCATGAGAGTTGAATGAAAACTCGCCGGCGGTCACCCCCAAAGCCTGAGCTTGACGAGATTGCGCAAACAACCGCCGAATCTCATCGTACGCCTTGACATACGTAACCGGATTGGAGCGAACCGATCGCCCCGGAGGCGATTGATCCACCAAGACAATATCGGCAAAATCCTCAAAGCCTTCGAGGGCAAGGCATGGAGCAGCGTCCATGTTCAGTTCTTTCCCCTTGGACTGCTGGTAATTGACATACAACGTCTGTTTTATCAGGGTGGATTTCCCGGAGCCCGAAACGCCCGACACACAGACCAGCTTGTTTTTAGGAAGACTTACATCCACATGCTTTAAATTATTTCCATAAGCCCCCAAAATCTGCATCGTCGATTCTTTTTTAAAAAGGACCTTGTCTTTTTTGAAAGCAGACGGCGGATGTTTTAAATAATTGGCCGTCGGTGAAGATTGGCAATCCAAAAATGCAGAGGCCTGTCCTTCGTAGACAATATACCCGCCCTCGCGACCCGCAGCGGGCCCCATATCAATAATCGTATCGGCGGCCAGAATCATCTCCGGATCGTGTTCCACGATCGCAAGCGTATTGCCATAATCGCGAAGCGCCTTTAACACCGTAATCAAGCGCTGAGTGTCTCTAGCATGTAAACCCACGGTGGGTTCATCTAAAACATACAACGTATCCGTTAACACGCTGCCTATGGCCGTGGATAAATTAATTCTCTGTGCCTCCCCCCCGGAAAGCGTGCGAGACTGCCGTGCCAGCGTCAGGTAATTTAGCCCGACCGTATTGAGATATTTCAAGCGATTATGAAGATCACGCCGAATGCGATCGGTGACGTAAGCCTGCTCCGGTGTAAGCACCAAATTATCCAAAAACACCTGCAGATCAGACACCGGCATGGTGGTGAGATCCAGAATGGTCTTCCCATTGACCATTACCAATAATGCTTCCGGTCGAAGGCGTGAGCCATGACATTGCGGGCATAAATAATAGCCCCGATACTTGGCCAGCATGACACGTACATGGACCTTGTATTTCTTGGACTCCAGCCATTCAAAAAATTGATACACACCGGGATATTGCCCCGCCCCGTTCAAAACAAAGGTTTTGGCTGCGTCATTCAACTGCTCAAAAGGAACATCCAGAGGGATTTTTCGCTTTTTGCCTTCGGCAATTAACTCATCAAAGTGCTCTTGATTGGAAGGCGTGGTAAAGGGATGTACCGCTCCTTCGCGAAGAGACAACCGCCGATTGGGAATCACTTTATCCAGATCCAATCCGATAATCCGTCCAAATCCTTCACACGTTTGACATGCACCCAGCGGATTATTAAATGAAAACAACGTAGGTGTGGGCTCTTCCAAAGGCGTATGGCACTCTGTACAAGAAAACCGCGTTGAAAACGCAAGCGTCTGAGTTGTCTGCACATGAATCTGATGGGGGTTTAATTCCAATGCTTTCTTGAGAGACTCTGAAAGTCGCTTGGAGGGCAATATCAAGCGATCAATGACAATTTCTGCCGGAAGCGTTTCCAACTCAATAATCTCACCTTCTTGCCAAGCCCGAAAATAACCCGCAGCTTTTAAAGAGGCCACCGAAAAATCGTTTAAATTCACCGGTGCGGTAATCACCACTTTGGTACCAGAAGGCAACTTTTTTAATTCGGTTTCAATCGAAGCCGGAGTGGCTTTGCCTCCCACGCCCCCACAGACGGGACAATGCACAACGCCAATCGTGCCGTAGAGCATGCGCAGATAATCATAAATCTCGGTTGCAGTCCCTACGGTAGAGCGGGCATTTTTAATGTGGTTTTTCTGTTCCAGGGCAATTGCAGGCAAAATATATTGAATTTTGTCGACATCGGGCTTTTCCATGCGCTCCAAAAACTGGCGCGCATAGGTGGACATCGATTCCATAAATCGCCGTTGCCCTTCGGCATATAACGTATCAAAGGCCAGCGAAGACTTTCCCGATCCGGAAGGCCCGGTAATAACCGTCAACTGCCCATGCGGAATGGTACACGTCACGTTTTTCAGGTTGTGCGTTCTAGCCCCTTGAATCAGGATGCCCCGAGCCTCTGCCATAAGTCGTCCATTTATTACCTAGCTGTGCCTATTGTAGCGAAGGCGTAGGTGTACGTCACGTGGTTTGGCTTTATAATGGAAAAGAGGTAAATTAGATGTCTGCTATTCAAATTGATATTCCAGAAAAGCAACTGATGGATTTTTGCCAAAAATGGAAAATTAGTGAGTTCGCTTTGTTTGGTTCTGTTTTAAGACAGGATTTTGGTCCCCACAGTGATATTGATGTCTTGATTACACATATGCCGGGGGCAAAAT